>Ga0155456_124_pt1 | contig 5105 bp, 3 predicted proteins | sample RifCSPhighO2_12_FD_107114 | JGI IMG/M metagenome (GOLD analysis project Ga0155456, IMG submission 107114) | Alphaproteobacteria bacterium RIFCSPHIGHO2_12_42_13 | reverse complement strand
CAGGGTGATTTAGGGCCAGGGAGTGGGCTATATTCTGCATCATCACAGTTTTACCCGAGCGCGGAGGAGCTACGATAAGAGCGCGCTGACCCTTTCCAATAGGAGTTACAAGCTCAATGACACGAGCAGTTAAGTCCTTGTTGGTTGGATCTTCAATTTCTAAGTTGAGTTTTTCATCTGGATAGAGGGGCGTCAGGTTATCAAAGTTAAGACGATGCTTAATCACATCAGGTTGTTGATTGTTGATGGTATTAACTTTTAAAAGGGCAAAATATCTTTCCCCATCCTTAGGAGAACGAATTTCCCCTTCAACCGTATCTCCCGTTCGAAGGGCAAATTTTCGCACCTGACTGGGAGAGACGTAAATATCATCTGGACCAGGCAAATAGTTTGCTTCGGGCGAGCGCAAGAAAGCGAAACCGTCTTGCAAAATTTCAACAACACCTCCACCAAAAATGGCCTCGCCCTTCTCGGCCATTCTTTTCAAAATGGCAAACATCATGTCTTGTTTACGGAGAGTGCTTGCGTTTTCGACTTCTTGCTCTTCTGCTAAAGCTAAAAGTTCAACAGGTGTTTTGGACTTCAATGTTTTTAAATTCATATTTTCTCAGGGATTTCAAAATAGGACAGATTTATCTTTGCCTAATTTTTTTTAAAAACACAAGCTTTTTTTATTTTTATAACGTTATGAAAATTGGATTTGCTGCCTTTTGCAAATTAAGCCCTGAAAAGACGCCGCTTTATAACATTATAACCTTTACGGATGCTTGTCTTTATAACAGGGAGCTTAGGAAGAAGAGTCCTTTTTATTGCTTTTATTGCCTCTTGTGTACGTTCAAAAGTGGGCTGAAGTCTTTTGTGCAAATTCTTAAAGGTTTTCTTTACCTTCCTTGTAACGTCCTCCAGCTTAAGATCCTTTGATGAAGATATTTTTGTTGTATTGGAGATATGTGTGTCTTTTGTGAGTTCAATCCCTCGGGGAATGGGGTTCTTAAAAGTAGATGAATCGCCACCTTTTTTTTCGTGGAGAAAGAGTTCTCTAGCGAATTTAAGAGCATTCGGAATATTTAAGATACCATAACCATAGGTTTCGGGGGGAAAATATAGCTATTATTAAGGCTTTCCTGACGAGCTGATTTAAGAAGAGCCTCCTTGTATTCTTCAAGCTTAAGGCCAGGCTGTGCTTCCATGAGGAGGGCAAGTGCAGCCGATACTTGAGGTGCTGCCATAGAAGTTCCATTTAAGATGGTTTCCCCATTAAATGCGTTTGCTCCTACAATTTTTACTCCTGGAGCAGAGATAAAATGTTCTTTCGCCTGGGATGCTGAATCGCTAAAATCTGCAAGACGTTCTCCCCAGATATCGCACTTTGTGGCGCCCACAAGTATAAGACGTCCTAACATTTCCGGGTCATTTGCAAGGGAGACAAGGCTTCTTGTGTAGTCATCTTTTCCAAGGGGAACGTGTTGATTCCCTGCAGCCATAACAATAAGTTTTCCTGATCGAGCGACTTTAATCATTGCCTCCCGAGTAAGAGAGGGAATAGCAGGCATATAACGCGTTTGAGGAGTGAGGCTTAGGGAGAGATTGACGATTTTTGCTTTCTCGTCCTGAGCAGCTATTTGCAAAGCCTTAGCGATGGAATAAACCTGTGAATTTTTAGAAGTGAAAGCAGGAACGTAGGCTTCTCCCCCATAATCAATGACGCGAATCGCTGCTTTAGGTGCAACTTTCGTCAGAGTACTTGTTACGTGAGATCCGTGCGAATCAAATTTTCCATCTGTTGGAACTTTAAAATGATCGATGGTGCTCTCTGTAAGGTTAGACAAGTAAGCATCATGACCTGGATTAAAACGACTTTCGATAACAATGACCTTCTCACCTTTACCAGTAGGATACTCTTCAGGATTAGGCGTGATAGAGGCGTGAGGGGAATGGACTTTGTTGGCTCCTATAATATCCTCAAAAGGAGTGCCATTAGCAAAAACTCCTGAACTAGATGTAAGGAAATAGGTCGTTAAAACTATATAACTTGGGATAACACGTAATATCATAATCTACTTTACAATCAAATAATAACCTAAAATATTAAACAAATAATTTTCTCCTATATAAGCTCTGTTTTTGTAAATGTCAAGGACTTCTTCGCAATGTGCATATAGGTCAGCAACTCTTCAATACCTGACCAAACGCATGGGCCATACGCTTATCTTGCATGAGGGAATACTGTTAAAGGAAGGGAACGTGATGTTCCAGAATATACCGTCTTGCAGCATCCCTATTTTGATAATATCCAAACATTCCATACTTCAATCCATAGGCCTTTAAAAAGTAACCTATTGCATGATTTGTTCGGTGATCACTTTCGATTAGTTTTTCAATAAATGGTCTAAACGATGAAGTGTCTTCTTGTTCTTCGTAGCCATAGTAACCCCAAAAAAGACCCCTCATCTTCGCTCCAATGGCCACCGAATCTCCTTTTTCAGTACGGCTCTCAATAAAATCCATAAGTGCTTCTAAATCTTGATAATAGCCATACCTACCATTTTCAAGACCGTATATCTTCCTTTCAATGGCCATCTGATCTCCTGCATTAGCAAGGCTGTCATTAAGTGCCCGAGCTGCTACTAAATTTTTCTCATAGCCATACGTACCATTTACAAGACCGTCTATCTTCCTTCTAATTGCATCTCGATCTCCTGCATTAGCAAGGCTGTCATTAACTGCCTGAGCTGCTTCTAAATCTCGCTCATAGCCATCCGCACCATTTGCAAGACCGTCTAGCTTCCTTCTAATTGCATCTCGATCTCCTGCATTAGCAAGGCTGTCATTAAGTGCCCGAGCTGCTTCTAAATCTCGCTCATAGCCATCCGTACCATTTGCAAGACCGTCTATCTTCCTTCTAATTGCATGTCGATCTCCTTTTTCAACAAGCGTGTCGTTCATCTTTCTGGCCTCAGCTAGATCTTTTGTATAACCTTCTTCACCCCATAGAAGCCAAGCTATCTTTCTATTAATTGCATCTCGATCTCCTTTTCGAACAAAATACTCGTTCATAGCTCTAGCCTGACCTTGATCTCTTGTATAGAAAGAACCACTTCCAAGAGCATATATCTTCCTTCCAATTGCATCTTGATCTCCTCTTCTAATAAGGATTTCAATTGCTTCTCGTAAAAGTGGTTTTCTTTTATTAGGGATTGGGTCATCATTATCCTTATCCCAACACTCAAGAAGTTGATGGGGTAAAGCATAAAGGGCAAAACCCCTTATTCTACTCTCTAAATGATGATGAAGTAAAGCTTCACAGAAGATGAAGTCCTTAAGCGAAGGGGCATCAAACAAACGATACTTAAAAACAAAGTTTCCTATATCTTGTAAAGCTAGTAGGTGTGAATCATCCATCATATGGACTCTGACCTTGAGAAAATGCTGGATTACCTTTTCACGGGGGTTTACTCTCAAGTTCTCTTCACTCAAGTAGACTCCATAGCGTTCCAATCCATACGCTTTCCAAAATAAATCTTCGGTGAGAAGCGATTTGAAGTTTCTACAACTCGTGGCAAGTCTTCCAAGAGTCCACATATCACAGAACATAAAAATATTTTTTTGTATAATTTCATTTGGAACATTAGCCAAAGTCGCATTAGCGCCAGCCCCACCAGCACTAGCAGACGAGCTTGCGCCAGCTTCCGCTGGATCTGCCAGAGTCTCTCTCCATCTCTTATTTGGACGATTTGGTAAACCGCTATTAAGGTTACCTTCTTCAGCTGCGGGCCTAATAGCTCCAGCTTCAGCACTAGCAGACGAGCTTGCGCCAGCTCCCTCTCCATAATTTGCCCGAGCTCTTTTAGATCCCGCTGGTAAGATTGGCCCACCAGCACCGTAATAGCCCTCATCACCCTCCATAGCCATAACACTGGGGGTAAGCAGAAGAAAAGTAACGAGAAGTGAACAACTTAAAAATAGCGCCTTATTGATCATACTAAATTTACTCAAAGTTAAAAATTGATTTACATTCATTATATAGGGAGTATATATATTTTTTCAACATAGTTAATTCGCAGAAGAAGCTTAACTTGGCTTTTATATTTAAAAAATGAGCATATCCTTGTAATTCAAGGGCCGATTTTCCAAACATTCGATGTTAAAAGAAGTCAGGATGTGGGGATTTACCTTCCTTAGAGATTTGATATGAAAACAAAAAAAATGTTGTGCCTAATTTTACCAACCCTTTGAAAGATAATACTTCTTAAACTCGCTTCTCTCATGTTTCGTCAAAGTCGGGACCGCGGGGCGTTAAGTCTGAAATTAACTTAGAACTTGTATTTATGAATCAATACCTTTACAGCCCTACGGTTAAACCATGGAACGTCAGGAAACTCAAGCTTATCTAACACTTGACGTCCCTGCTGTTTGATCGCGGGACCCAGGGCAACTTCTTCTGTATTGAGACGTTGATTGATCATGCTGGCTCCAGCCTCCTTAGTATTTCCTGGACCCCGCGGTTAAACCGCATAAGCGCTAACCTAAGAGAACTGAAAGTTGGCTACCTGTGGCTTGCGTTTTCGATTTCTCTCTGCTAGGTCACCTGCGATAATATTCCATTGTTCAATGACTTTTCCCAAAGACAACCGTGGTTCAATTGCTTCTTGAAGTTGATGCAAGAAAAATGCAAACTCACGCCAAGGACTATGTATCCTTGTTGTAAGACAGGCTATATCCCCAGGGGGAAATAGCCTTGGAATAGTTTACCGATTTCTCGGTCAATAAACAAACGAATAACTTTCCATATAACCAAGCCCGTGAGCTTTCTTCGTCATATTTGGGTAAGTGGCCTAATTTAGCCAAGGATTTAAACCTTTTAAAAACAAGCTCTATTTGCCAACGAATACGGTACCATTCTAACACCTCATGAGCAGCAAAGGATTTTTTAGGCAAGGTCGTAAAAATAATAACATATTTGCCGTATTCTAATGTTTGTAGATGCATCACACTCTGCCGCTTTGATGCTTCTTGTCGCAGCTTTTTCAGTGAATCTTCAATGGCTTGCTCGCTTTTTCTTACAACACAGAGACGGCCGCGAATCACCGTATCTTCTTTAGGGG
>Ga0155456_111_pt1 | contig 5699 bp, 6 predicted proteins | sample RifCSPhighO2_12_FD_107114 | JGI IMG/M metagenome (GOLD analysis project Ga0155456, IMG submission 107114) | Alphaproteobacteria bacterium RIFCSPHIGHO2_12_42_13 | reverse complement strand
GGTCAAATTCCAAAAAAAAGCACACAACCCCTACCTGATCAACACGGGCTTTCACGAGAGAGAATGGCTCATCCCTTGGTGGAATGGGCGTCGCCTCAAATTCCAATTTGGATAGAAAAACACCATGGCGTTAGCTCAATTATTTAACGTGGTAATCCAGGCTAGCAAGGATGTTTAATGCTTATGTGCAAGGATGGGTAAATTACTATGGAAGATATTATAAATCGGCCATGTATCCTTTTCTACGAAACATAGAGCGTTATCTTATTAGGTGGGTCATGAGAAAATACAAGAGATTCCAAGGTCACAAACAAAGAGCGAAGAAGTGGTTGGGTCGCGTGAGAAAGCGCGAACCAGGATTATTTCCTGCGTATCCGGTTGTCACATAATGATGGTTGAGCTAAAGTGCATTGAGGGGAAATGCGACGATGCCAAATGTAGCTCAAGATCAACAATCAGCGATCACAAGCGCGCCTCTTGAGTGCCCAATAAATCTTTTAGATTTCCAGAAGATGTTTCCAGATGAGGCCGCATGTCTTCGATATTTGGAACAGATGCGTTGGCCAGGCGGTTTTGTCTGCGAGAAGTGCTCTCAATTAAGCGAGCCATTTAGAGTGAGCCTCCGCCCACGAGTGCTTAAATGCAGATCTTGCTATTATGAATCATCGGTTACTGCTGGTACAGTTATGCACCGCAGCAAAACCAGTATGCTTGTATGGTTTTGGGCTGCTTATCTTGTTTCAACGCAAACCCCTGGAATATCGGCAATGGAGCTTCAGAAAAAATTGGGCATTGCTCGCTATGAAACGGCATTTCAGATTTTACACAAATTAAGAGGTGCGATGGTACGCCCATGCCGCGATAAGATCGGCACTGAGTGGCCTATAGAATTGGACATCATTTTCATTGGAGGCAAGACGAGAAGCGGTATTCAGGGCAAAACGAATCAAGCGCCAGTAATCATTGCAGTGGAAATTCGTCGTCGAGAAGTTCGCGATCCCAAGACCAGAAAGGTAGTTAAACGCGCTATTGCTGGCCGCCTAAGGGTGCAAAAACTACCGAATAAAAAAGCTGTCTCTGTTGATCAATTTACAAGAAATTGCATCGTGCCTGGTGCTGCCATTATTAGTGATGATGGTACTGAATTCACAAACCTAAGCAATTTGGGCTTTGACCATCAACCAGTTCCAATGCGCGGAGACAGAGTCAAAATGGATAGCACATTGCCCATGGTCAGCTTAGTCACAGCCAATTTGAAAACATGGATTGACGGCACATTCCATGGTGTTCGAAAAAAACATTTACAAGCCTATCTGGATGAGTTCATGTTTAGATTCAATCGTCGTTTCTATCGTTCGGTATCATTCCGTTCTTTGCTAGGCATAGGAACGCTTAATACGGGCATTACCTACAAAGAGGTCTATGCTGTTTTGGACCCCACAATCAACGACGAAACCTCAATTATGTGACAACCGGATACGCAAGGATTATTTGTTCATTGGAGATTAGGTCTTGGATCACCGGTTGGATAATGGGAGCTGTATGAGCGGAGACGTTCACGTACAGTTCTGCGAGCAGCGTCGGGGGAAGTTCCTGGCGCTGACTCACCTCATTTTAGTGTCGGGTAGAATCGAGGCGCGCAACAACCTTAGGGTCCAGTGGATGTATCCTCTCCTTTCGTAGAGGTCCTCAATCTGGCTCCCTTCGCTTTACGTTTCCTCGAAGCCCCCTTTTCATCCCGGACGGTCGGGTTTCCCGAGTCCGGTTGGCGACCTTAGCTTTCCTTACAAAGCCTTCCCGATAAAAGCGAAGCTTAAGCGCTAACTCGCATACACCCCTTCCTCTATCGGTTTACTCTGTACCTCGCCATAGAAGGCCCACTGCCTACTCCCAGAATCTGAGTTCTGAAAGGTGTATGGTTTCTATGACCGCTAAGCGCCGAGAGTTCCTTTGCTCCTGTTGGGTGTTGCCTTTCAGGAAATGATGTTCCCATCGTTTAGGAAGGAGTTACCCTCCCCTCATCGCTCTTACGAACTCATGCGCCAATCCATCGTCTCTCCTCAGCTTCGTTGTACCTAATCTGATGAGTCTCTGCAGGTTGTTGTTAGTCCCTGCGTGATCAATGGACCTTCCCGACGTTATCTCTCCATTCCTTGTATGCTTGTCTGGACCCATACCCCGTCGCTCTGTTAGAGTGCTCTTATCCGTTTCTTCCTCTAACACATCGGCCTCACCATACGACATAGTGGTTCGGCTCGCGAACATTCCCTACAATGCAATTTCCATAAGGGTCGCTTTTCGGGGCTGCAGTCATTCTCTCATGTTCAGACCTGCATACTTGCTCGGCCTTCCGATTGCACCTACCTGAGGGATTATCTCTCTCGGCAGCCAGACCTTATACACCACGCAATGAACAGATTGTTACCTTTCTGAACTGTGGTATCGCTACGTGACTGAATCGGACAATTGTCACGGCTGGAATTCCACCAGCTGGATTGGAGCCTTGTCGGCCGCTACCGTGCCGCAAAGGACCTGCTCCTGTGCTACAAATGTTTACGGAGATGGCAGATAAGATAGGTTTAACTGTTAATCGGGAAAAGACGCACATAACGAAGATAACGGATGGATTTGATTTCATCGGTTTTCGCTTTGTGAAACGCAAAAGCCTGAGAAGCAGTAAGGACAACATCTATGTCTTCCCATCGAAGCGAGCACAACAAGCCATTCGGAACAAACTGAGATATGTGACGTCACGAAGAGCGCCAATAAAGCCTGAGGAATTCATAGAGAGCATTCGACCTGTGGTCATGGGATGGGTAAACTATTTCCGGCACACGAATGCCAGTGATGCCTTTCGAGGGTTACAGCGCTTTATTAACACCCGCTTTCGAAGATACTTAACCTATAGAAGCAAAGGCCGAGGGTTTGGATGGAATAAATATCCGAATAAGAAACTCTACGCAATGGGAATGATCTACATTGGTAGTGGGCTTATTGAGTATCCAGAAAGACTTGTGCATGGTTTACGATGAAGACTGTCGGGCCGCCGTATTCGGGAAAACTGAACGTACGGTGGGATGAGAAGGGGATGGGTACCCAACCACGGAGGAGCTAGTGAGCGTGAGCAAATTAATTGATGCATAAGTGGGAGGATTTTAATCAAAATAAATGAGGGACGCATAAAAAAACCCATCAAAGAATTTGATTAAAAACTCTTGATGGGTTTTACTCTTTTTTAATACAGAAGAAGAGCATATCAATGTCCCATGATTTTCTTAAAGATACAAGCTTTCATTTACAACTGGATGCCATTGATCAGAATTTGGCTCATCAAACACAGGCAAGAGGCTGTCCTCTATGCGGACATAAACTCCATTGTGCCAATTATCCTCGTAGCCCTATGGGACTTCCTCCCCCGTTATGGTCTTTCTACGAGAAACGATTGAGTTTTTGTTGTGCGAAATGTCGTAAGCGTACCACACCTCCTTCGGTAAAATTCTTTGGATTGCGATGGTATCCTGCCTTCTTGTTTATTCTGGTCTCTGCCTTTATGCGAGGAATGAGAGCCTTTTTTATTGTTCAAATGAAACGCCATTTTGGCATCAGTGTAGGCAAAAAGACCTGGAAACGATGGAATAGGTGGTGGAATACCTTTTTTGTGTTTACTCCCTTCTGGAAGAAGGCAAAAGGTTTGGTCCCTCAAGCTCTGGGGAGAGAAGATAATAAGATCTTGCCTCGTGCCTTGTTAAAGATTTTTAAGGGAACATTTAAAGAAAAAATGATTTTGACCTTACTCTATCTCTCTCCTTTTACCCGAAGAGAGGCAGGCTAGGAGAGATGAGAGGGGGATCCAAAACAAGATAATGCACTTTTGTTTATAAAGACGCAAAGGCGTCTTTTACGCCTTTGTGTCTTGGAAGCCCCATAACGCCCCCCTCGCGCCTGTCAAGAGGGGCCAAAGGCCCTCCCCGAAGGGGACGCTATGCGCTCTTGATAGGCTGAGCTGAGGGGGGTGTTACTTCTCTGTTGCTTGTTCTGGTAGAAGGTATCGCCTTTTTTGCTTTGCAAAAGAAAAAATTGGGATTTTTGCAAGCTGTTTGAGGGGCAGAAAAAATACGCAGAGTTTGGGTTCTTTTCTAAAAAAGTCATACTTCTTACTCTTAGTCGTCTCGAAATCCGTCAGATAAAAAAATAGGAGTTTACCCATGAATCAGACAGATCCTCATCAAGCGTGGTCTCGCTTCCGCTTCTCCGTCATTGGCTCTCTTTTGTCTTCTCCTCCTAAAAAAGGAGACCTAAAGGCTTGTGTGCGAGAGCTCGCACAAAAGACATGGCGCCATCCAATTACAGACCATGAGATGATCCTCAGTTCCTCAACTATTGAAAGATGGTTTTATCAAGCGAGAAAAACCCTTGACCCTGTCGGAGCCTTGCGAACAAAAAGGAGGAAAGATGCAGCTTCTTCTCGTAAGCTTACATCTGAACTTAAAGCTATCCTTCACACCCTGCGTCGTGATCATCCCAGCTGGAGCTACAAGCTTTGCATTGATAATTTAGGAGCCAGTCTTGCAGAAGCTGAAGCAAAAGCACTCCCTTCCTATAGCACCATTTATCGATATATGAAGACTCAAGGGCTGTTGAAACAACGCAGAAAACGAAAGTGCTTTCTGACCAGTGGTCCAGAAAACGAAATCTCAACCCCAAAAGACTGGGCAGACCGTGAAGTCCGCAGTTATGAAGTAGAATACGTCCATGGTCTCTGGCATTTGGACTTCCATCACGGTGCCCGCAAAATATTAGGCAAAGATGGAGGCTGGCATAAGCCTCTTATCCTCTCCATTATGGATGATCACTCCCGCTTGATATGCCATGCCCAATGGTATTTAGATGAAACAACAGAATCCTTAGTTCATGGCTTTAGGCAAGCCCTTCAAAAGAGAGCATTGCCTAGGGCGTTGATGACTGATTATGTGCCTAGGCACATAATCAGTCTTATGTTCCCTTCCTGATTATGTGGCTTTAAGGGGATCCTGCCTTATTTTATTGGGAGGAGCACGAGATTTTAGCAACATAATATTCACAGAGATTCGAGCCATTTTAGCAAGGCAGAATCGTCTCTCCATATTGGTTTTCGGGGGGCCTCCTCCGAAACAATAGAAGATGGGTCACAAATTTTGAGTGCCTCTTCTTTCATACGAATGGTAATCTCAGCATAACGATTTGTAGTTTCCAAACTGATATGACCAAGCCACGCACGTATAACATTGATCTCTACCCCAGCTTCTAGAAGGTGAACGGCCGTGGTATGGCGAAAAATATGAGGGGAGATTTTTAATGGCGTTGTATCATGCCTCTTTTTTACTATATGTTGTGTATGATGACGTACAATCTTATAGATGCCAAAACGCGTCAGGGTCTGTCCGTTGCGAGACGTAAACACTGGGCAATTTGGCGTACCTGCAGATTTTTTTTCTTCATGTAACAATTGTTTGAGTAAAGAAACGGTCTTAGCCCAAAGAGGGCAAACTCGCCATTTATCGCCCTTTCCGTGTAAGTGAACCCGGAATTGATTATCCAATTCTAAATTGCTTATCTGAAGATCTGCAACTTCTTGTACGCGTGCTCCCGTATTATAGAGAAAGAGCAAGAGGGTATGATCACGCAATGCAAAACGTCCCTTTGTTGGAAGAGAAGAAAAG
>Ga0155456_182_pt1 | contig 5941 bp, 7 predicted proteins | sample RifCSPhighO2_12_FD_107114 | JGI IMG/M metagenome (GOLD analysis project Ga0155456, IMG submission 107114) | Alphaproteobacteria bacterium RIFCSPHIGHO2_12_42_13 | reverse complement strand
TTCCTCCAGAAAGAGAAGGAAAGGTCCATGTTATTAAACCAACCTCAACCAAGGAACCCAATCAATGAAAAAAGAAGAAACATGTACCGCCATTGCCCTCTATGATTTAGATAAACAAGCTGTTGATCTAAGAGGGCTTTTTACATTCTTTGAAGAGTGGTTTTTACAACAAGGATATACCCCACAACGAGGGAGTGTGCTTGGAGAAGGTATCAAGGCAACAAAAACAAAAACTTTTAAACATACAAAAAAAGTTATTTTAGAAAAAGAACCACAAACGCTTACTTCTTTCTGGTTTGGAGCGTATACTTCTGAAAATTGGGACGATGATGCTTTTGACGCCATCCTTGCTGTACATCTAACTATATACAGCGAAAGAAATGTTTTTGACTTTTATTTTCATAATTCTGTCCTTCCCTTTGAAAGAGGCCTAGTTGAGAATCTGATCAAGGAAATTTCTCAGTATCTTAAAGCTTATTACGGCATTGTTTATCAACGTGACTTTGATAAAGGGCCTGGGCTTTATGCGAACGGAGTGATTACGGGGCTTAATGAATCCAAATTTCCAGAACATGCTATAGAAGAAGATAGAATTGCCGAATGGCATAGGAGATATTTTAGACCTTGGCGTTACCATCTTGGCCAACTTCGTGATGTTTATCCTATGAATCTCCTTTCTGAAGCTCACTTAAAAGAAACTGTTTTCGGAAAATCCTTAAAGGAATGGATCGGATCTTCTTCAGAACATGGAGAACTCAAGCCTTTGACAGATATTCTATGGGAGTGGTGGGTTCCTGAAAATAATATCCCAACTGTTCGGGAAGAACTCCTCCCAACAGGGATTATAATTTGTGTATAAAAAGTTAGGAAACTTTAATAATATGCCTTTTAATTTACACGCAAAGCCTTTTTTAATACTACTCGCCTTGTTCCTTACAAGCTGTGCGACTCCTAAACTAGACCTCAAAACGGAACCCTTGACGGGAGAAGAGTACTATACCCTCAACGTGCCTTTGGTTCCTCGTGAAAACTGTGCTGCGGGAGCGCTTGTCTTGAAAGGACCAAGCGGGGGAAGATCCCAAGGAAACGCACCGATTAAGGCCATCTTAAAACTTGCGCATGAAGAACATGATTATACGATCAATCCTCATGAAACCCTCACCTTATCTGTTGATGGCGAACGGAATAGAGTGGAAGTCATAACTTCCTTTAAAGAACAAAATCAAGACGTTGAAAATTTCCCGCTTTATCTCCCCACAGGGAAAGTCGTTTCTCTTGGTATGATAAAGGATATCACGAGGAGAAGGATCTCCTTCTTCCTATTACCTGAACAGTTCTCAAAAATCTATGCGGCGAAAGAGGTGTTCATTGAAATTGCCGCACCTCATCGCGCAGCAACGTCCCTTCATGGGTATCCTATTTTGCTTGAGCTCATTCCAGAAAACACACACGAGGTGCAAGAGTTTAAAAGTAAATGCACCAGCAATTCACTTAACAACACAAGAGAGGAAAAATGAACACGTTTAAAAAAGTATGCTTATTTTGTTCTTTTACGGCCCTTCTGTCCGGATGTGCCACTCAAAGACAATTTGTGTCTTTGCCCGAAACCGTTCAAAAGGAAATTACGAGCACAGATGCTTACGTTGAAGACTGTAAGAAAGAAATGCAGGCTGATGTCAAATCTTCTAATATCTCGACATATGTTGGAGGAGGACTTATTCCCGCTCTGATTGATTGTGCCGTTGTAGATTATCGTCAAGACAGAGCCAATGAGGCAATGGTCGATATCCAAAAAGAGATCCAGTCATTTGACTTCAATAAAAACTTTACTGACAAGCTGATGAACACACTTCAAAATACAGTGTGGCTAAAGGTCGCTTATATTCATTCTATCAATCAACTCGACGACAAGTCCATAAGGGCGCTCGTAAACAAAACAAAGAGCGACAGCCTTCTTACAGCCAAACTTCGATATCGACTGAACCCTGAATTTACTGTTTTAACGGGGACGTTATATGTAGAGCTTTACCCCATTAGCCCTAAAATACAAAAGCTTGTGAATTGTGAAGACCCTCTGAAAACCCCTATCTTTAAAGTGAATGTTTCGGCCTCGGCCTCTCTTCCACAGGTCGGAGAAGATATTGAAGACAACGCCAAACTATGGGCGGAAAGACATGGCACGTATTTGAGAAGTTCTTTAGAAAATATCTGTCGAGAAATATTAATCAGATTAGAGCAAACACTCAAAAATCCAAACCATTTACCAGAGGAGGATTAATTTTTATCCAGAGGATAACTCTGGGTTAGCAGCATGGCGTGTGTTGCCGTTATTTAGGAAAAGCATAAGCAAATTAAAGTTAAGGAGGAGCTATTTTATGAGTTTGTCAGTCCAAAGCGCAGAGAATTTCCAAACAACTAAAAGAAGCCGTTTATGGAGCAAACGGAAAAATTTTTGAATTTAACCCAGCGACCGAAACCTGGATTGAATGTATTATAGATGGTAATATGGTCTTGAGGTAAAAAATGACTAAAAAAAAATATGTTCTCCTTTCTCTAGTGACAAGAAAAGAACTACCCAAAGAACCTTATGGGAGGAAAATCCTTTCATTATTTTATGATATATATCCCCTCTTAGCTCCCCAATACGCAAATTACTATGAGCCCGTTAACAATCAGGTAAATTCGGCAGCTGAAGCCCTTGAATATTGGGGATATGATCCTTTTTTGTGCCGAAGAAAAAATACCATTGTAGGTTCATGGTATATATCTGAGGATATGAATAAAATCACTTGGGTAAACTTGGAGTATAACTGGAGTCCTAAAGTAGACTGGTTTAAATTCTTTAAGGAATTAATCTCTGCAACTAGCGTTTATTTTGGATACGTTCATGTCTTTACAGAAAGAGAAATTGAGCCTGCGGCTGTTGGAAGTGCGATAGGTTCTTTTACAAGAGGAACTCCGGCCATCCAACTTAAAAAAGGCATTCCTAATTTAGGGTGGGGAAATTATTTTGGGGAAGAATATGTAAAGGAAATCGATGTTTCTCTTCTTAAAAAGCATGGTTTTGATGTTCAAAAATTAGGGGAAGGATATGTTTTTCATATCACTGAGAATTTATCAGATGTAATTGATAGTTATGTCTCTTTTGACGAGAGGCGCAAGTTACTAAAATCTCTTTTTCGGCCAGATCTCTTTCAGAAATATGAACGCTATGGTTGATTGGGATAAGTTTTTTGCTCTTTGATAAGTAAATAAAAAAAGTCTCGCGCCCTTACTCCCGCCTGTATGGCTATCATCGCTTTGGCTGCGAGTATTGCAACAGCGGGTATAGGCTCAAGCGTTGCAGGGAGTACGCTCTTAATTAACGCCCTAGGGGAAACGGCCACCACAGCTCTGGGTGTGATGACCAGCGCTGGGATGGCTACCCAAGGCCTGGATCTCAGAGAAGGTGTGATTCAAGGTCTCGCCAATATTGTTGCAGATACAGCTGCTGCCTATGGCGCCCAATACATTGGCGAGCTTTATCATCCCCTAGATCCTAAAAAACCGTCTTCCATTGGATGGGTTGAGCATAAACTCCTTCATGCAGGCTTAGGCGCCATAGTTGGAGGCGCCTCCAACCTTCATCGTCCCTTTGAAGGAGCCAAAGCAGGCGTTATGGCAGCATTGGCTGAAACCGTGGCTGAGCTCACGGGGCCATCCTCTGAAGCTCTCAAAGAAAGGAGATTAAGTGGAACTCTCACTGCTGACGATATCGATCGCTATAACGCTCACATGCATGTCTCTGCCGACATCGGCCGTATCGCAGCAGAAAAGGTTTTTGCTTTACTGTCATATAAATTGATATTTAAATAGGAATAATAAACATTAGACGGACTCTGAAAAAATAGATGATGGATTGGAACAAACTTAAGGTATTTTACTATGTTGCTAAGCATGAGAATATCTCAAATGCAGCTAAGGAATTGAATGTAAGCCAATCATCTTTAAGTCGTCATATTCTCGATTTAGAATATCATTCGAAATTCAAGTTGTTCAAACGTAAGAGTACGGGACTTATTCTTACAAATGAAGGAAAAGTTCTTTTTCAGACCGTTAAAAAAATGATGGATGAGCTTAATACAGCTCAACATCTTTTAAGAGAAATCCCTTCTGAAATTCAAGGAACTCTCAAAGTTGACGCAACAAGTTCTCTTGTGAACTCTTGGCTTGTTTTCTATTTAGGAGAATTTTACGCACGATATCCTGAAATTAATCTTAGGGTTATAGGCGATGATCATTTTACTTCTATCGATGAAACACAAGTAGAAGTGGTTTTACGCCCTTATATAGAAAATGATGAACAAGAGCTCATTCAAGAGTACCTTATGACGTGGCATTTAAAATTATATGCCCATCCTTCTTACTTGGTAAACTACGGCATACCTCAAAACACAAATGATCTTGAAAACCACCGTCTTCTTTCTTTTGGGGAAGAGGATATTGCAAAACCATACGACGAAGTAAATTGGTTGCTAAGTTTAACTCAACCTACCCTCAAACCATACATATGCATTAACTCTTCCTTTGGATTGTTTACGGCAGCTGAAGCTGGACTAGGTATCGTTTCTCTTTCTCAAGAATCTCCTCTCCTACGTAGCTCACGACTTGTTCCTGTTTTGCCTAATATAGAAGGGCCTCAAATCGACATCTATTATATTTATCCTAAAGCTTTCAGCACTTATAAACGAATTCGTGTTTTCCATGAATTTCTGAAGGAAATTATTAAAAGGGATCACAAACCGCCTCAATAATATTTATTTTGCTCTTTGTGGCCATAAGAAATAAGATTTTATAAAAACCGTTACTGGGGAGAGCCTTATGAAGCTAAAGAAAAATATGACCATAGGAGCAGCCATGGTAGGGCATGCGTTGGAGCATTACGATATAACACTTTATGGTTTTTTTGCTGCGATGCTCGCTCCTTTGTTTTTTCCAAGTGATCATTACATAATAAGCCTCATCGCAAGCTGGGGAACTTTTGCTCTTGGTTTTGTTATGCGACCCTTGGGAGGACTTGTTTTTGGCCATCTCGGGGATGTTTATGGCCGAAAGAAATCTCTTCTGGCCTCTATTTTAGTTGCCACCCTTCCCACTTTAATCATCGGTTTTCTTCCCAGCTATGCAACACTTGGAATTATGGCACCCCTTATTTTGATGGTCTGTCGTCTTATCCAAGGATTTAGTGTAGGAGGAGAGTACAGTGGTGCAGCTATATTTGTTGCTGAACATTCTCGTCATTCTAGGCCTGGCTTTGTGGGAAGCTTTCTTTGCTCAACAGGATTTATAGGAGCTCTTTTAGGAACACTTGTAAGTGTGGGATCTACACTTTCTTTTATGCCAGAGTGGGGATGGCGCTTGCCCTTTTTATTGGGAGGGGTGATTGGTTTAGGAAGTTATCTCATCAGAAAAAAATTACCCGAAACACCGGAATTTAAGAAGGAAGAGTTATATATCGACCAAAAGTCACTTCCTCTCTTAGAAGTTTATAAAACAAATACAAGAAACGCTTTGTGCGTTATTGCTATGGGTGCAAATGGCCTTATTCCTCTCTATCTGGGGTCAATTTATCTTAATCCCATCCTCATCAATGACCTTGGGCTTTCCGTTGCAGAAATGATGGGTGTTAATAGTGTTTTTCTCCTGATGTGGGTCATTCTTCTTCCTATCTTTGGCCATTTTGCTGATAAAATAGGGCTTCCTCTCATCATGATCTTGTCTTCTTTTTTAACACTTGTTTTGGCGATTCCTCTTTTTTCATTGATAGCTTACACTCACTCCCTGCTGAACATCTTTATGTTTCAAATAACTAGTGTCTGAAAGGAAACCCAAAAATTTCAATGATACTCTAGGTTTCAGCTAGAAGTTTTTGCGGGAAGATTTTGAGGAATTCCCAAAAACT
>Ga0155456_110_pt1 | contig 5993 bp, 6 predicted proteins | sample RifCSPhighO2_12_FD_107114 | JGI IMG/M metagenome (GOLD analysis project Ga0155456, IMG submission 107114) | Alphaproteobacteria bacterium RIFCSPHIGHO2_12_42_13 | reverse complement strand
TTGTTGGTTGCTGTGCTGGGGTTGGAATGTTGCGTGATCGCAGATGGGTTGGGCGATGTTTAGGCCCTTCGGAGTTGCCGTGGTTGATGGCGGTCCATGTTGGCAAATGCGAAGGGCCTTTCGATCTTGGAATTTGACGCCATGCCGCGCGGCTCCTGCGAGTTATTCCCATTGGAAAACACCAAGGACCGGCATGGATTCATGATCCCTTAGCTTGTAGGCCATCCCATCCCTCGAGGCTCAGCGTTTCCCTGCGCTAAACTAAAATTGGCTTCATCTCTCCAGATTAATTACGTCCGTTAATGGATTAACTGTGTTTTTAAACCTCACACTATGTTGATAGCGAACCTGAAGGCCAAAGCATACTGATAGGAATGGCCCAAAGATTTTGACCAAAAGAAAGAGGCCTATTCCCAGAATAAAGAACGATACCAACGAAAAGCTTGCCTTTTGCAAGGTTTTCTTGAAACCATTCTAGATGATTAAAATCCTTTTTCTGAATGGATGAGCTTGATTTGACCTCAATACCCAGGATTGCTTGATCTTCACGTTCAATAAGAAAATCAATCTCTCTTTTTACTCTATCTCGGTAGTGATAAAGTTCATAATCCTTTTCACTTGCATCAATTTGAGAAGCAAGTTCATTGAAAATAAAAGTTTCCATGAGTTTTTCCAAGCGATCAGAATCAAAACGGATTTGATCTTTATTCCAAGAGAGAATAGAGCACATAAGACCAGAGTCGGTCATAAATAGCTTTGATTGCTTCCCAACCCGGCCATAGTCCGTCTTTGTCCAAGGGAGGACTTTTTCCACAATATACAGAGCTTCTAAGGCATTAATATAAGAGGCTACGGTTGGACGATGGATCGACAAGCTTGATGAGATGGAGGAAGTATCTAAAAACTTGCTCGACCAAGCAGCTAACACTTTAATAAGCTCACGCATCGCATCATATCTATGTATTTTAGCAACATCTTGAAGGTCTCTTTCTAAAAGAGCCTCCAAATAATCTCTGTGCCACTTCTTCTGGTTTCGACCTTCTAGCGTTAAAACTTCTGGAAATCCCCCCCGAAAAGCCATTTCAATGATTGCATCTTTCTCATAGAAGGTCCAAGGAAAATTAAAAGATTGGCTAAAAGCGTGAGTTAAGAAATCTGGCAGACTTCCTTTAATTTCCCCTTGTGTAAGAGGGCGGAGTCTAACTTTGGAAACACGTCCTGCTAAAGATTCTTGGGTACTTGGTAATGCTTGAATGTTTGCTGAACCCGTTAAGAGATATTGCCCAGGTCGAGTTTCTTCATCGACAACTTTTTTAATAGCTGGGAGAAGAGAGGGGGCTCGCTGAATCTCATCAATAATCAGTGTTTTTAGGTTATGTTTTACGAAATTTTGAGGGTCATTTTCTGCAGCCGCTCTAAGTGTTGTATCATCCAAATTAAGATAGGCTATATCTCTAGTGATCAACTGTTTTGCGAGAGTTGTTTTGCCACACTGGCGCGCTCCTATAAGTAAAACAACTCGTCGTGTTGTCATAGCCTGTTCAATTTTGTACCTTTGCCAGCGGGAATAAAGGTGTTTCATAGAGAGATCATATCCTTTTTAATTGTTGCATTTTGCAAATTTACACCCGCTATTTTATATATTTTAGTTGGGCGATTTTGTAAATATCTATTGTGCTATTTGTAAACTTTTTTTGTCAAAAATCTTATAACAACTTGAAAAGAAAAGGAAAGTTTTTTCTTGCTATCTGCAAGTCAGAAGGGTAATCTAAACAAGCATTTCCACAATGAAAATGCGCGCCGAACAAATGCAACAACATTTGTCCGACGCTCACCACAACAGATATACGAGGTATCCATCATGGCTAAAAGCACTGTAGCTCAACTTGAGCAATTATCTCAACAATTAACTCGGCGGTTTGAACATCTTGAGGGTCTCATGACCGAAGCTTGGCTTGAACACGAGCTTATTCGCGGGGATTTAAGGGATATGTTTACAGCCTATTATTGCTGGTTAGGCGAGGAAGGGAAGGGGTTGAGCATGAACGACATTAAAGAATGAGCTTATAAGTTCCTCATCAAGGACTTCCAACAAATTCAACAAGTTTGTGTTCCTGAATCACCAAGATATCTCGTTTTGCTGTTTTCTCGGACACTTTCTACCGTTTTGTAAGGTCTGGAGAGCGGAAATGTTTGCCTTCCGCTAACTTCTCCAAAAACCATACTTGCCGCTCATTGAGGTGCAAACTTACAGGGACATTTACAGGGACATTAGCCTTAGAATAAATCTCGAAAGAAGGATGAGGTCGGAAAAGAAGAACATCATAAGTCACTGGGGCTCGAAATGCATATTACAGCTAAAAAAGGAGCGTCTCATCAGCACCATCATCATTCTGCACTATAGTTAAGAAGACTTTAGATCTGAACTTTAAGATAATTTTCTTATTAAGCTTGTAACTGTAGCTTTATCAATAACAAAGGGGGCCTTCTGATTAGTCCAATAAAAACAAACGATTAACGAATTTTTTGGAAACTTTAATTAGCCATATTGATGTCGTTTTTGCTTTTATCTATTTGATACAAAAAGGATATTCCTCTATTTCAACGTTTTTTCCATTTTTTTGACTTTTGCCTTTTCTTCTGAAATACTGATGATGGAGTGAAAGGAACATTACTCTTGCCTGTGGGAGGTAAGGAAAATGGACCAAGATCTCCCTGATCATGAAGCCTGCAGAAGGCAGGAAAGTTGAACGAGAAGATCTAAGCTAGCTAACTCTTCAATTGACCCTTCCGATCTTTGTGCATCAGTTAAGCCGTCCCGGGACGCTTTTTTTAACAAGATAGAGAGGATGAAAAAGAGTTTATGCAAAAATAAGAAATATGAAAAGATGTTTTTTTCTCCCTTTCCTGTTGACGTAAGATTCAGAGAGAGGCATCTTTCAAAAAATAAAGGTATAATCTTAAAGCTATGAACTCGAGATCTCCCCACTCTGATGTTTCTTTGGAAATGATGGCAAACGCCATACGTGCTCTTTCCATGGATGCTGTAGAGCGTGCCAAATCAGGCCACCCTGGTATGCCTATGGGGATGGCAGATGTGGCAACGGTTCTTTTTACAAAACATTTAAAATTTGATGCTTCCGCTCCTTACTGGCCCGATCGAGATCGTTTTGTTCTCTCGGCTGGTCATGGATCCATGTTGCTTTATTCTCTTCTTTATCTCACCGGCTATAAGGACATGACCCTCGAGGAGCTTAAAAACTTTCGCCAATGGGAAAGTCGAACACCAGGTCATCCTGAATATGGTTTTGCTGAAGGAATCGAAACCACAACAGGACCCTTGGGCCAAGGGCTTGGAAATGCTGTGGGGATGGCCATTGCTGAGAAAATGTTAAAGGCTCAGTTTGGGGAAGATCTAGTGAATCATAAGATCTATGTCATTGCTGGTGATGGCTGCCTGATGGAAGGACTTTCCCACGAAGCGATTTCACTTGCTGGCCATTTGTGTCTGAATAACCTCATCGTGCTATTTGATGATAATCATATTACCATTGATGGGCCCACAGAATTGGCCGTCACAGACGATCAACTGGCCCGGTTTCAGGCGTCAAATTGGAATACCTTGGTGATAGATGGGCATAATTATAAGGAAATCGATGCGGCCCTTACTCAAGCCCAATCGGCAACAAAGCCTTTTCTTATTGCCTGTAAAACAGTTATTGCAAAAGGGGCTCCTCATAAGGCTGGAACCGCAGCTGTTCATGGTTCCCCTTTGGGTGCAGAGGAAATTCAAGCCACTCGTGAGAACATTGGATGGCCATATCCGCCTTTCGAAGTGCCTGACTCTATTCTCTCAGCTTGGCGCAAGGCAGGACTGCGGCATCAAGCATCTGTGAGTTTATGGACGGGTCGCCTGGCAAAGAATGCGAAAAAGGGAGAGTTTGAACGCCGCTTTCAGGGAACCTTACCAAGAGGTTGGATAGCCCCTCTCCAAAAGTTGTGTCAGACTTTTGTTTCCGAAAGGACAGCTGTTGCCACGCGCCAATCTTCTCAAATGGTGCTGGATGCCATTTCTCCAGAGCTCCCGGAACTTGTAGGCGGCTCAGCTGATTTAACGGGCTCCAATAATACAAAAGCTAAGGACATGGTGGGCATTGATGCTAAACACTTTAGTGGACGGTATATCCATTATGGGGTTCGCGAACATGGTATGGCCTCAGCCATGAATGGAATCGCCCTTCATGGTGGATTTATTCCTTATGGAGGCACATTCCTCACCTTTACGGACTATTGCAGGCCTGCCATTCGCTTGTCAGCTCTTATGGGTATACGTGTTGTTTATGTGATGAGCCATGATTCCATTGGTCTGGGAGAAGACGGCCCAACACACCAGCCCATTGAACACTTAGCCGCCTTAAGAGCGATTCCCAACCTCCAAGTTTTTCGTCCCTGTGATGCCGTGGAAGTGGCCGAAGGCTGGCAATTGGCTCTTGAGTCAAAAACGGCCCCTTCTATTCTCGCCTTGACCCGCCAAAAACTTTCCCTCCTTCGAGATGAGGTCTCAGAAAACTTGTCTGCCCGTGGGGCTTATGTTTTAAAACCTTCTAAGGGACAACGGAAAGTGACTCTTCTAGCCACAGGATCTGAAGTGGAAATTGCGATTAAAGCTCAAGCCCTTTTGGAAGCAAAAGAAATTTCCACTGCTGTGGTTTCCATGCCCTGTTGGGAACTCTTTGACAGGCAGAACAAAGCTTATAAGGATGAGATTTTAGGTGTTCATACGATTCGGCTCGCCATAGAAGCGGGCTCCTCCCTGGGCTGGGAGAAATATGTGGGAGATAAAGGATTGATAGTGGGAATTGATCATTTTGGAGCTTCAGCACCTTATCCTATTATCTACGAGAAATTTGGCCTCACTCCGGAGCATATCGTTGAAATGATTGAAGGAAAAAACGATGACCTGTCGCGTTGCAATTAACGGATTTGGACGTATTGGGCGCCTTGTTTTAAGGGCTATCCTTGAAAACCGTCGCTCTGATATCGTTGTGGAAGCTATTAATGATTTGGGATCTATTGAGGATAATGCCCATCTCTTTAAATATGATTCCATCCATGGTGCCTTCCCAGGAACTGTTGAAGTTATGGGAGACTGTCTCAAAATCAATGGGCATCACATCAAAGTTTTTGCCATTCCAAATCCATCCTGCTACATAGCCACCCGAACTATACATCCAACATCCTTGTTCTAACCAAATCAAATCTTCATTATCAACTAATACAAACCTTCCTTTTGCTAATTTAATTTTCTTCATTAAAAGCCACCTCTTTTTACATTATTTTTCATTTTAAATTAAGTTACGCACTTTTTGCACCACGCTTTATACCTCATTGGAACCATCCATCTACCTATAAAGGCTTTACAACTTTCACAATAAATAGCACATCTTGAAGTCCAAGCTACTCCATCTTGGTAATCCCAATCATCTTTTCCTTCTTCTTTACCAATGCCAGCATCTGTTTCCCATCCAAAAAATTTACCAAATTCTTTTATTTTCCAGCCATCTGGTAATCTATTTTGTATATAAGATTTTATTTTAATTAAATTCTTTTTCTTTAAGTTCATGTTTTGATATTATTTTTCATATTTAAAATAACCAATGATATGTCCTAAACCTGTTAAACAACCTGAACAACTACAACCCCCTGAAACATAAAATGCTCTTTTAAAAGGTTCTGGAGGATAATATTCTTTTATTTTCTTTTTAATTTCTTTTATCATTTTTTCTTTTCTTTAAAACCTTTAACCAATATTTGAACCTTGCGGTGTTGCTAATCTTCTGCATAAGTATACCTACACTTAACACAAAATACCTCCCAATAAAATTCTTGAGGAGTATAACTGGTAGTAAACATTAAATTCTCTCCACAATTCCAGCATTTTTTATTTTCTATTGCTTCTTGTTCTTGGTCAGGAGTTAATTGAATAATTCTTT
>Ga0155456_157_pt1 | contig 9006 bp, 5 predicted proteins | sample RifCSPhighO2_12_FD_107114 | JGI IMG/M metagenome (GOLD analysis project Ga0155456, IMG submission 107114) | Alphaproteobacteria bacterium RIFCSPHIGHO2_12_42_13 | reverse complement strand
CTAAATGATATCCTACTGAACTATTGATACCTTAACACCTCTTTTTTGAATGTTTTCAAGTAGTTTAATGATATTTGATCCCGTTATTGAAGTTGAGTTAAAATTAGGAGAGAAAGTCACTGTTACCGTTAAATCAACAAAATAACGTTGTCCCTCTTGAAGAGCCTGATGACAAGAAACAGTACTTGAAACATTCCTGAGAGTTAGATCATGACAATAAAACATTAAAAGACCTGTTTTAAGTTTCTCTAAATCATCTTGGTTTGAACAGTCTAACTGGTGGGACCTTAAGCTTGCATAGAAAGTTTCTTCTGTTGCCCTTACGACTTCCTCCTGCCTAGAAAGAGGTGTTGTGAAAAAGGTACGCATTCGCCTATCAAATTCTTTACAAATGGGGTCTGTTCCATCATTGGAAATATCCTTAGACTCGACTTTCTCAAGGATTGCTTTAATATCCTCTTCAGAGATAGGAGTAGACATATCTGTTAGTCTTCGTAAAAGCTCCTCCTCTGAAAGGGAGGTAAAACTAAAGTCTTCCTTATTTTGTTTTTTCCAAAACATAATCCTAGCCCATAACCAAGGATAATCATGATGAGAAATAGCAGTGAACTCGTTAGCTGTTTTTCCTTTTGTTACTTCGTACAGAGCATCCAAAAGCAAAGCAAAAATGGGAGAAATTATAGGTCGCTTATCGGGCTTTTTCAGAAACCTCCCTTTTTTATCTAACTTAGCATCAAGGGATTTAAAGTAACTTAAGTAAACGGGACCATAACCAAATGCAACTAAAGGAACAGTAATAAATTTACTTTCAGCAATTTTTCTTGCACTTAAAGCACAGCTACGAATAGGGGCGGGGAAGTCGGATTCAGGAACTGGAAAAAGTTGATCATCAATCACAGAATGAGCACGACCTGTTAAATTAAACATGATAGCACTTGCAACCCGCTCAAAAAGGTAAGGTAATTTTTGTGCCGTTGTCTTATTAATTTTCCTATCGTATTTAAAACTCAAATAGTTATTAACCTTGCCAGGATCTAAAGGCTTTAGAAGAGGGAGCGTTTCACAGAGAGTCCAACTCCCAACAATAGCTTTCATCTGTGACTCATGGTCATCGTTTTCCAATATTCCTGGAACAAGGCTCTTTAAGTAAGCTAAGGACTGAGGATCTCCTCCTCTAGCTGAAAGAAGATACCACATGGAGGCTTCAAGGTAGGAGTGGGGTTTCCCATCAAGTTGCCTTAAGCAAATGTCTCCATACAACTCCTGAGCAAGGCAGTGATTTAAACTGGCCCTCTTCAGCAATTTAGCAGCTTCAGTAAATTGTTCTTCTATATACAATTGAAAACCTCGATCCGCATCTTGCCTTGCCCATATGTGAACAATTTGTTGTGTTTTATCTTTTTCCGAGTTCTTATCCGAAAGATCTATGGAAAGAGACCAAAGATAAGCTATAGCATCCGCATCACCTCCCTCAGCCGACCTCACATACCACATGGCGGCTTCATGGGGACGATGTTTTCCCTTATCAAGGTTGCGATGGCAAATATCTGCGTAAGTGAGTGCAAATGTAAGTTCTCCTGCTTCAAGAGCACTGCGCAATAAGGTGGAAGCAGCTTGATAATTCTCTTCTCGATAAAGAATAACCCCCCTCCGACCTTGTTCAAAGGGGGTTTCATCGGGTATCATAGAAAAACAGGGACCGGGCAAGATAAAGCATAGACCCGCTATATATAAAAAGAAGAAAAGAAAATTTATCTTTTTTTTCATTGAAAGTCATTCACCAGTGCGTGGGCAATATAAGGTTTATAGTGGTCGATTTTGTCTGGGGCAGGCATTTCAAAAGCACGTCCGATCCCATACCCTACAAATTCGCTTCGATGATGTCTCAAAGCGTATGTGGGTTTGGTTATAAAAGGTGGGTCAGGATAAGCTTGACAGCCAGTGGCCCTAACATAGACTTGAGAACCTAAATGGTTAGTATGACAACAACTCGCAAAAGTATCCCCGCAACACCAACACATGTCGTAATAAGAAGCTATATCTACAAAAACATGTGTAACTGGACTGCATGGTGATGAAGAGGAAGAGGAAGAGGAAGAGGAACAATATGATTCAATATATGATCTTTTAAACTTCTCTATCATTTCTTTTACAAACATCCAAATCGATTGTTCACTATGAAAATATAACATTGCTAAAATACTTTTTGAATCAACAGCTTCTAATAATTTCTTATGGGTTTGAAGACGGTTTTTTCCAATAATGGGGTCGTCTTTCTTTAATTCATCTTCCACAATTCCTGTTAAGTTTTGCGTAAACGATGCGCCGATACTTTCTTCTTCAGTTCCTTTATAGGCTTTTGTAATAAATCTTAACCCATAACCATTAAAATCTTTCAGGTCATCACTAATTTTTTTATTCGCTAGGTCTGCTGCTAACCTTTTGGCCCCATTTTTATTAGGATTTGCAGGCAATCCACTTGCAAAAAAATAAGGGATATCCTGCACGATAACTTCCTTTCCCTTACGAACAAAGACAAGACGCACAGCAGCAAAATTCACTTGCGCAGGCAAGTATCGTTTTGTTTCATTTTCCTTTCTTAAGGCCGTAATAACCTTTCCCATTGTTTGATGCCACTTGTGGGTTTCCCCATCCTCAGCGCTACTCAAAAATTTAACCCATTTTCTGCTGCCTTCTTTATCTTCTTCAGCTGCAGTGATTTTTTCCATTGGAATAAGGGGAGGGTAAGGCTCACCTTCAATAATCTCTTTGAAACGGGCAAAGGGGGTTTTTGAAGGTTGAGACCGCAAAGTAATGGCCGGAGATTTTAAAGTGGAGGTCTGGGAAGTAATGGTAGGAGGAGTTAAATCAGGCTCTTCAATATATTTGTCGGAACGCTTCCTTTTATGAGGTGAGCCCTTTTCTGCCTTTTCTTTCTCGAGAGGCAGCGCTTCTATTTCATTCTCCATTGCCCATGGGTGCTGGGGTTCCCCTAAACAAAAGACAAGTGTGAGAAAAAGTATATTTTTAAGATTTTTCATAAAATACCATCTTATAGCTTTTAGAGTTTAGTCCGGAATGCACTGCATAGTCTCGTTTTATTATTCATACATCAAATCGAACTTTTTGTCCTCATGCTGTGGGAGTCGGGTTTCCCTTGTCTTTTAGGAGTCCATCAAGAAGTTTGTTCTCCTTTGATTCTTTCACAAGTTTATTCCATTTACTTTCCTTGCTCCTAAACGTTCGTCTCTCCATTGTCAAAAAATCCCGCGCCCCATTCACACCGCTGTAGCCTGCCCATGATGTAATTTGATTGTAGGTTAGCGTTCCTGCCAAAACCATCTGTTTGAGCTTTCCAAGTAAACAAAAGTATTCTCCTTCTGTATACGGCTCTTCTATAGCTCCAGGATGTTGGAGTATATGAAGTATAATAACATTTGATGAGGAAGCGGGTTGGATTATCTGTTCTTCCTGTTTAATTGTTACGGGCATTAGGAGTAAAGGCGTTAATTCCTTTACTATCGGCACATAATGAATAAGAGTTTCAACGAATGTATTTGGGGTAGGCGAAACAGGACTTGTGGAAAGGAAATTAAACCGAAGAGTAAGAAATTCCCGTACGTCCTTACCAATTTGAGCTGGACTGATATTTACATCTCTTGGCGGACAAATATGATCTAACAACATCAATCTCATGACTTGCCCACATTCCCAGCTAAGAGAGAGGAGACTCTTCGCAACCGATTTTCCCTGTTTCTTTAGATCATAAAATGAACTCAAAGAACGAAATGAATCTAAAATACTACTTTGATTCTCTAGAAGATGTGTCTCGTAGTTAATAAGGAGAGTTTTAAAGCTTTCGGAGCTTTGTGGATCGAATCTCTCTAACGGGTCAAAAATACCAAAAAGCGCGCAGAGTACTTTTCTTGCATCAAATCTTCTATGTGAGGCAAATGAGGTTGATACATTTGACATCCATTTGTTGGGGTGCATAACTTCTTGGCTCATTCCTCGAAGTTTCGGTAAATCAGACCTCGCACAACCGAAAAAGCGGGTATTGCCTGGGTCATAAGTTCCACTGAACTCTATTGTAAACGGGTCTGCCCCCCTCTTCATTGAAGTTGAAAGCACAGTTGTTGCAGAAAAAACCATTCCTGTACGACAAACAGAATCAGAGGATCCTTTAAAAAGCTTTCGGGTAAACTCTTGAACTTCGCTATCAATACCGAATTTGAATCCTGCTCCAAGCTTGCTATATATCGCTTTCCAATCCTGCAACGGTTCATGTGTAAACAAACGACGCGCGGATGTGGGTGATAAAATTAAAGTATTTGGCTCATGGAAATAAAGGCCATAAGGCTGTTGAACCCCAATAATATGTTTTAGGCAGTTTCCCATTTCAGAACCAAATCGAGTCCATTCTTTACAACCCACTGTATTTAAGTAAGGGTAAGGGCTCATATCTTCATTAGGACTATATACATGCGCTCCGCCTACAACAATTGGCAAGCGGCCATGCCCTTTTTTATGAGCTTCAATCAATCGATCGTACTTACTCAAAAGATATGTCTCGTCGGCGGGAATTAACCGGGTTGTTCCTTGTCCTTGAAAATCTCCAAATTTTAGACTTTCGTTATAAGAGACATAATCTGCATCTTGAATGTGAACGTAGACGTCCGTGTTAGGGGAATCAAACTGGCCTATAAAATCTCTTGCTGCTTGTGTTGCCAACAAATGTTCTCGAGCTTTGCCAAAGGGAAACTGATGGGTATTATCTACTTCTTTAAGTTTTTGTTCTGTTATGCTTCTCTGCCTTTCAGAACCAATCCCAGCCAGTTTTTGTAAGATAGACTTCCTGACAGCAGAGGGAGACAAGGTTTTGTTATCTTTATGTTCACGAAAAGATGTCCATTGATAATAGGTAAGTAGAATAGGAATATTATACTCAGCAAGAAGAGCTTCGGTGCCCCGTCCCCCAAGGAGATCATCCCATGAAGGCTGATAATCTACGGGACGGTCTATACCCACTTTTTCGTTAACTCCAATGATAATGCCCAGCCTATGACGCTGCGAGGCCGGAATTAATGTAGCAATATCTCGAACAATATCATGAATGGAACGATCTCCACGTCGACAATTCATTGAAACAACGTAATTCCAGCTTGGACAAGGAAGTGCTGTTTGAGTGCTTTGCTGTCTTGGAATGGATAAGAATCTTGTAGAGTCTTCCAAAATGCAGCCTTGGGGAGGAATTCCCTTCCCTCCCTTGGCTTCTTTAAAATTTCTAAAATCCCTTACTTCCGGAAATTCTTCCCAAATTTGAAGAGAATGTAGAGGTCCTTCAAAGCTAATGAAAAAAGAGATGATTATATAGAGAGCAAAGATCCCTAATTTCCGTGTCTTCTTCCTCACTGAGCTTTTTCCTCCTTCTTTCCTAAGAAACTTGACGTGTATCCAAGGTTATATCCCCTTAGGAATCAAAGCAAGTCCGAACTCAGCAGGCGCAGCGCTTCAAGTGCTCTTTGTTATTGCAGAAGAAATGAAAAAAGTTCTCAATTGGTTTAAAACACGTAAGAATCCATAAACTTGAAGAGTTCTTCTGGCCTTCTATAAGAAAACTATGTTCATTACCTTTGGTTTCTCATAAAGTTAGTTCCCTTTGATTCATCTTCTGTAAATCCCGAGTTATTTGGAGGGTCATGGATTCAAGGGCAGCCTTGGCTTGGGCTTTGGTTTTGTTCATATCAGGAGAGACGGGAGCCTTGTCTGAATTGGACATTTGCCTAAAAAGAAGATCACCTTCTTTACGGCGGAGGTAAATGTCTGTTGTGGTTTCCTTTGCTTTGGAGGGATAGGTTTTTTCAAGATCTTGGGCAATCTGAACAAACGTTTCTACTTGTTTTTGTGAAGGCTTTTCTCCGTGGCTTTCTTTATATCGCAAGATATCCTTAGCACAGTTGGTGGCAGCATTCTTTGAAAGAGAATACTTTTGACCACAAGGGTGTGTTTTCCATCTGGAGAGGGCTCCACGCTCGTAAAAAGAGGTTGAGAGCTCGCGCGTCTTCTACCGACCATGATTGAGGGGGCTTGAACTGCTCTTGGAGTGTTATGACATCTTCCTTTCGAGAACAACCATTGAAGGCAACGATAAGAATTCCTATCACTGCTATACAGGAAATAAAAATAAGGCTCAGCTTTTGTTTTTTCAGAGGGTTTTATTGTTTTTTTAACTTTATCCGCATGTTACACGGAAAGTTTTAAGAAAGAGTTACGGAGGAGCGTTTGCTGAAAATAGGAAACTTGGCGGCATTTGCCCATCAATAATTCTGGGCGTATGCGGGCGGAGTAAATTTTTTAAATCTGTTCTCCTGTTCTTTTTTTGATACTAACTTAGGATCGTTCCACTATTTAAAAAGAGAGCCTTTAAAAAAGGCTCTCTTTTGGATAGTCGAAAGTAAATTATTCTTTGTAGGAGGGGTATAGCTTTTCTGGCTTGTTGTTTCTATATGCGTCAAATAAGTACGCAAGAATAGTAGGAGCAGACCTTTTTGTTATGCCAATCACTATTCCTTCTCCTTTTTGATCTAAAACTTCCTGGGTCACATCGTCAACTAGCTGTAGACCCAATAATTTTCTTTTATGAGCTCTTGAGTCACGGTTAATTTCTATTGTCTTTTTCTCGAGCCCATTGATTTTCTTTTCAAATTCCCTTCTCTTCTCTAGAGACATTTCCTCCTCTTTTAGCTTTTTATCCAACGTCCGTAGTTGTTCGTTGCATTTTTCTTCCTGGCCTCTATCGGCTATAATTTTAGATGCTTCTCGCACTGCGCCCATCTTAGTACCCCCATTGACAAGACGAAGTGCAGTTGTTGCTGCGGGGTCATCACTCGCTTTCGTCAAAGCCTCTGTCAAGACTAAAGCCGCCTCCGTTGTTCTGCTTGCTTCTTCAGCTAAAGCTATGACTTTTGTAAGTTTTGGATTCCCCACAAAAAAATCAAATAGAGGTCCTGCAATACTTAACACAGAACTAATATTTCCCGCCCGCTGCTTCAGTGCAGGTATTTCCATTTCCTTCTTTTTTGCAGCTGCAATTCCACCTGCAATTCTTGCGTCAAGTAAGTCAATTAATTCTTGATCTCCAATACTAAGACAGGGCGTGGAAAAAATAACTGCACAAGTCATGGTCAATACTGTTTTCTTAAATTTCATGGTCAATTCCTTTCTGTTTTAATTTCCATTTGAACGCTTAGCTGCGAGACACTCATAAAAATTTATGAGCTAAACGTTCACGAGGATCTTCTCTTAAAAAGTTAGCAGAAACCATCCTCTAAACAGACTTAGGAAGAGGACTAGGGTAAAATGATGTAGCCTTCTTCCTCTCTAGAAATGATTTGAATTTTACGTATACTTGAGGTAATGCATAGATAATTGAAATGGCTTTAAATATTCATGGGCCTTTATTTTTTATGCAAAAAAACAATATCCGACTCCCTCTAGAGATTTATTCGGAACATTTAGAGACCATTAGGGGTGTAAACTTTACCCATCGAGAAATAGATATTATTGCCTGCATTCTGAGCGGAAGATCTGCAAAAACAATCCCTTCTTTTCTATCCATTTCTTCAAAGACAGTTTCAACACATATAGCCAAAATTAGGGCAAAAATAGGGTGCTCTTCTCGAGAGAGCATCATCGATTTTGTAGAAAAATCAGATAAGTTACATCTTATCAAGAACGAGTATTATTTAAGCTTGTTAGTTCAAGAAATTTTTGAAAAGCAATTGAGAAAAATTTCCAAAGGTAGTTTTTCTGAGGTACCTCTTTGCCATCTTGTTTATACACCGACTCAAAAAAATGAGGGATCTCTTATTCATTATCTTGAGAGCCATTTAAAGTTCGTTGGTTTTAAAACTGAGAGTCAAATCAAAGAAGAACATAATATTTTTGCTGATTTTCCACAAGAAATAGCATCAAGTGATTATATCCTCTATGTTATGCCTAAAGAGCTGGATGAATCCTTTCACATGGGAAAAACGATTAAAATCTCAAACAACGTTGTTTTTCTCTGCCCTTATAAAGAGGGCCACGAACCAAATTCTGAAAAGTTAGACATAACTCAGTGCATCGATTTTTCAAGCTCTTCTAATTATTATTTGTCTTTCTTCAAACTTTTAAAAAAGTTATTCCCGAATAAACATATAGATAAGCTTGACGAAGAATTTAAAGAACATTGGAAAAGGATTTGTGATTCCACAGAAAGGACGCCTCTTCAAATCCAACATAATGTCCCATTACAAGAACTGGGGCGCAGGCCATGGACAAAATTGTTTTTTAGTCTTTTGGAAAAAGAAAAGAATAAAATAATCGCAGCAAGTATTCTGCTCTTGTTGTCCATTTGTATCTCCTTCATTTTTATAGGAAACAAAGATGAGATCATAAAAAATAACTCTGCTCTTCGGTCTGACTTAATTCTACCTACAAACTCTGTCTTCCTTGATCGCCCTGAGCTTACACAAGATATCAACACAAAGCTTATAAATCAGAAGGGGATTCAAACGATTGCTCTTGTAGGTCCAGGAGGATCTGGAAAGACGACGCTTGCTCGTCAATATGCCCATCAGCAAAAAGAAAACGTCATTTGGGAAATAAATGCAGAAACACATGAAAGTCTCAGAGCGTCCTTTGAAAATTTAGCACAAGCCCTCTCTCAAACTGAGGAAGATAAAAAAGAACTAAGGGGATTATTAGAAATAAAAGATCCTACAAAAAGAGAAGAGAATATCCTTCAATTTGTAAAAAAGCATCTTAGCTCTACGCCAAATTGGGTGCTTATTTATGATAACGTGGAAAATTTCTTGAATATTCAAGACTATTTTCCATGGGATAACGTAACTTGGGGGGAAGGGAAGGTCATCCTTACAACAAGAGATAGTAATATCCAGAACAATGCGCATATTAATGAAATCATACACATTGGAGATTTAACCCCCAACCAAAAGCTAACTC
>Ga0155456_150_pt1 | contig 10637 bp, 11 predicted proteins | sample RifCSPhighO2_12_FD_107114 | JGI IMG/M metagenome (GOLD analysis project Ga0155456, IMG submission 107114) | Alphaproteobacteria bacterium RIFCSPHIGHO2_12_42_13 | reverse complement strand
TTGTTGAAGCAAAGCTTTTGTGGCGGCATAGTTGGAAGGGGATCCTAATTCAGAGAGTTTATTATTGGATGATTCCTCAATGGCTTGAATCATCATTTCTTGCCTTAAAAGATCCATGGCTGAATCTGCCATGTGTTTAGATCCTGCTAAAAGCTTTGCACTTCCCAAAAGGCTTGTCATAAAAGCAGATTCTGTCAAGGCTCGATTTTGAACACGGGTTCCATAAAGTGCTGTTGCACGCTTGATCTCAGCAGACCATAGTTTATCAAGGGCTTGAGCACCTTCTTTGCAGGTGACAATATGTCCAGGTAATTTCCCCTCTCGATACATAAACCCTAAAACTGGAGACGCATTTGCTTTAACCAACTCCCAAATGTTTGGCGTGTTCTGAAGATCAGATAGGGTATATTTGTGCCCAATCATGACATCATAAACGACACACTGGTTTACAAACCTTTCCATGTTTCCTTTAAAACCTGGATCCACAATGCGAAAGTGTCCTATCTGACTCATCAGAGAGGATGCAAACACGGTACCTCTTTGATGATAAGGCATATAGTCAGGTAAGCTAAAAACAGCCTCAACTTTTTCTGTAATGGTCTTGCCCACATGACTTACCAAGCTTGCAAAGGCTCCTAAAGCAAGGGGGACATGATCCACCTTAAATCTTTCGTTTGTCAGAGGGTCATGAATAAAAACAGTTGTTTTTGGCAAAAACAAAAGATTCGTTGCAACAATAACCCATAAAAGCCAATGCAGACCTTCAAGAAGACTGTTGCGGAAAAACATGACAATAACCGTATAAACCAAGCCTACCATCAACCCCACCCGAATTAAGGGTATGACCATTCCTGTTGCATCTTGCTTAAACAAAGCTGCAATCCCGTTGAAGATAAGCTGGAAGAGCTCACCGCCTCCGTAGGTTGTGATGACATGTTCCATGTTATAACTCCTTACGGAGAGTGATCAGAATCCAGTAATCAGTGATCAGAAGGCTACGCCAGTTATCAGTAATCAGTAATCGGTAATCAGAAAGTTGGTTGTGCCATTTGATTATCGGTGTTTTTACGTGGTGTTTTTTTCTCATTTCTTCCTTTCTTCTTTCTGATCACTGATCACTGATCACTGCTTACTGCGCCCTTTGGGAGCTCGAGACAAACATGCTCTGAAGCTTCGCTTCGATCTGCTGGGTGCGTTCTATCAGCTCTAAGGTAATGGCCATTTGCTCAAAGAGGGCTGTTCTTTTGGCAAAGAGGATTTTTCTGGATTGCGCAATTCCAGATCTAAACTCTTCAATCATGTGGTCATTGATTTGAGATTTCTTAAGTTGAGTCACGCTATCCCACACAAGTGACATCACTTCATCCAAGTATTGAAGGAGAATATCGTGCGCGATCGCTTCACTAAAGTTAGCAATGTTGAGAGGACTTCCTCCAGCTTTAAAAGCAGCTTCAACAGCGATAATCTTGAGGACAGGAATCATGGTTGAATTGATAAAGGCCTTTTGTTCAGCTGTTAAAGCTTTGTCTTCTCTTACATTGTCTGAAAGGGATTGAAGGAGCCTTTGAACTTTACCATGAAGAGATTTTGCTTCAGGAAGAGTGATTCTTTGGATGACGGGATTTAAACATTGCTCTTCCCCATATTGATCACACTTATAAATCTCTGCAGGTGTATTTCCTTGAACAAGGGCTGTCATAAGGTTGGCATCGTTACTTTTAGAGGGGAGAACCTTCATCTCTTGAATGCTGCCATTTCTCCTTGAAAGAATCGTTCCTGAAATCGTCATAAAGAATTCAGCGAGCTCTGGATCTTTGGCTAAAAAGGCATTTTTTTGAATAGCTTTCCAAGCCATATTAAATTCGTCTCCTAAAACATCCTTGAACTCGGCTTTTTCTCCTTTCCTGGCATTGGTTGCTTCTCTCTTTCCTTCAGCCCCACACTTCTGGTGACTTTGAGCCCAGTCACTGGCAATTCCGAGTTCTTTTCCCATGGCATGACAGAGAAGTTTGGAGGAAGCATCACTTTGAGGCCACACCCCTCCCACAAGCGTTGCTGCTGCTTCACAAGAGTTAATACTTTGATTGGTCATTTGTTGGACTTTGGCAGATAAATCATCAAGAACAGATTTAATTTGAGGGGTGACGGTTGCAAGTGCCAGATTAAACGCATACCCTGAAGCATTGCTTCCGATATTGCGAAGGAGTTGTGTAAATTCCTGAGCATTAATAAAGCTAAAGCCCCCTAAGAATAGATCAATGCCCCCGCATCCCGCACGATAATGAGGAAGCTGGAGTGTAAAGAGATCTGGATTATTGACTTTAGAGCGCGCAAAAACACTTCCTCCTGTATAAAATCCCCCGAGTTGATCCTGATAACCCCCTTCCTTTGTAATATTGCTTGCCATGCCCAAACTCTGAAAGGCACGTTCCAGGTTATCTTGCATGCTGGCTTGAGAAGGTTTTAAAGTGAGAGCCGCGAATAATAAGACAAGAGAACTTTTTAAGCAGAAAAATCTTGATAATTTGATATATTTGTAATACATTGGTATTAGACAAGACTGTTTGAGGATATAAATCATGATGACCATTCGACTCCCTGATAATTTGGAAAAGAGGCTCTCTCAATTGGCCGAAGAAACACACAGGACCAAGTCTTATTATGTAAGGCAGGCTGTTGAAGAATACTTAGATGATCAAGAAGATTATCTAATTGCACTTTCACGTATGGAACGCATCGATAAAGGAATTGATAAAGCCCTTCCTTTTGAAGACCTTGTAGAAGAATATAAGAGAGAACATGGGCACAAAAAAGTGGAGCATTAAATATAGTCCTGACTTTAAAAAAGAATGGAGAAAACTTGATCCTTCTATACAGAAGAAAGTTATTGATTTCTTTTCTGGAAGGATAAACGATATTGAAGATCCAAAAGTATTTGCTAAGACACTTACGGGAAATTTGAAAAGTTTTTGGCGCTATCGTGTTGGAAATCACAGATTGATATGTGAATTTAGAGAAAAAGAAAAAGTGATATATCTTGTTCGCATAGCTCATCGGAGAGAAGTTTATGAGTGAGGGGATCCATGCATAAAATTCAAATGCCTCCTGCACTTGAAAAACGTTTTGAGGAAGTGGCTGGGAAATATCACATCTCAAAAGATGGTTATTGGCTTCAATTTTTGGAGTTCTTTGAAGAATTTTTAGATGATGCAGAAGATTATTTCTATGCCCTTGAAGCTTTTCAAAGTTTTGAAAGAGGTGAAGAAAAGACCATCCCCTTTGAAGAGATTTTAAAAAAACATGGATTGGACAAAGAAAGTAAAAATTCATCTGATTAAGTCTCCTACTTGATAAGGATGATCAACAGAAACAGGGTATTTGGTTAAAAGTTCCACTCTTTCCTCAATCTCACTGATGGAGACCATTCCATAAGCTAAAGGAATAAACTTTCCACTTTTAGGATGAAGGGCAATAAGGGCTGGAACATGAGAAATCCCCAAACGTTCTGCAATTCCATTGTCTCTTCTCGCATCCGGGAATTCAGGTTGCCAAAAGACCTCCGATATCTGCCCTCTTTTTATGACAGATCTTCTCAAACCAAACATCCTTCTTTAATGGCCACAGCTCGAAATCCAGAAGGACAGATTACAGCTGTGCAAATCACCTTTCTTGATTCTGAAACAGGAAAGAAAGCGTCTCTTGATGTTGCCAAGAAGTCCTTTGGAGTCCTTAAGGGATCAGCTGTGATTCTTCAGGAGAACCCATCAGGACCTCTTTTTATAGCTGAGGGGGTGGAAACAGCACTGAGTTTAAAGTCAGCAGGAGTCGAGGGAACCATTCAGGCCAGCCTAGGACTTTCCAACATGAGGCGTCTGGGAGCCAAGGATTTGCAAACCCCACTTATCATCTGTGCGGATCATGATGCCCCTGAGTCTCCAGCAGCTAAAAGTTTAGAGAAATCTGTTCTTGTTCTTCAGGAAAAAGGCTTTCACGTTACGGTTATTAAGCCTGAGAAACTCAATCAAGATTTTAATGACGTATTGAAAGAAAAGGGACCTCAAGGCGTTCGAGAGATCCTACAAAAAAGTCTTCCTGACCATGAAACGCATCCCGCCCTTCAAAACCAAGTTGTTCAAGAGAATCCTTTTGATAAAATCCGCCTTATTTGTGAAAAGCAGCTTTACGATTATCTCAAATCAGAAAAGCAAGCCATAACTACTAAGCTCAAAACCCGCATTACGATCCAATCCGAAAGGGCCGCAGATTTGATTTTGCATCAGCATCAGGGAAAGCCCACCCAGGAAGAAACAAAACTTTACCTTTTACGCGCTAAGTATGAGCTCGATCGCATTCCTGAGATTCGCCGAGATCTTATTGAAGAGTGGAGAGAAGAGGGAGACTTTAACAAAAAGAAGGATCCGCTTCTGGCCCACATGATTGCTGAACGGCAAGCCTCTATTGAAGGACGTCTTTATTTTGAAGCAAAGAAAGTAGGGAAAGAACCCTCAACACAAATACCAGAACTTGCTGAGAAAGAATTGGATCAGCATCACAAGAAAGCAACCACCTTAGCCAAAGAGCTCTCTCAAACTTATTCCCTCTCCAAGGAATTAAGCCTCCGGTGTGCCAAGGACATTCTCCGATACAATGAGACCCATGGAGAAAAACCAACCCAACACCAAGTTGAACAACTTGTCGAGATCACAAAGAACCTTGCGAAAACCTATCCCTATCAAAATAAGGAAACGTTTTCAATAACATTCCAGCGGATTAAGGAAACGGATCTCATATTCAGGCAACTCTCTCTTGCAGAAAACTCCACGACTACACCTGACCTTACTAAAATCCAAGACCAGGCTAAAACTTCGCTCGAACAAATCTCCCTCCAAGTAACCCGCGACCTTCAAAGAATGATGCGGAGATCAAATCAGCTGGAGTTGGGGATGTGAGGGGATGAAAAATAAAAAAACTGGCTATATTACTTATTGCCCCTTGAGACAAAGAGCAGAACCATGAGCTAAACCCTTTGTCTTATTAAACATACTTTCCGATTTAATCGCCCGACATCAACTATCCTCAGGCTCATTGGGGCTCATATGTACTCGTACACTTCTGTATTTTGTAGAAGGCAAGGATATTGACATGAGACCATTTCTAAAAGAAACTAAGGGCGTGAAATAAAATTATCACTATTTATGCAAAGAACGCAGCAAAAACCAAAAGAATTCTTTTTTAAAAACTTCTTGCCAATAGGGTGGGTCTTTTTAGTGAGACGGAGACCTAGTGGTTCTTTCTCAAAGCCCTTCCAATGGAAGAAGAAGATGTTGTCTATCAACTATCCCTTACCTACGCTTGATCAATTTCTAAAGAGGAAACTTTATGTCCTGTATGATCTCTCATTTAAGGCTTAAGAAAAGCATTCATTTCTTTACTATTCTTTTCTTTTTCTTACAGCAGATTGTACCCTGCGCTCCAGCTTTGGCTATGGAGGAAGAGGATGAGGACTTTTCTTCCAGCTCCTCTTCCAGTTCAAGTTTACCAAGAGAGTTACCTGATATAGAGACTCTAGAGGATTATGGAAGCATTTCTATCCCTTTGAGAGAAAAGAGTGATGATCTTCCTATTCGAAGTCATCCCCTTCATCCAGTTGATGATGAGTTTGAACAACAAACCTATAAAATAGACGAGAGGTCTTTTAGACTTCAAAATGTTTCTGGAAAATCTATGCGGTGCTTTTTTAATGCTATTGGATTAGAAGCCGATATGGAAATTGCAAAATTAAAAAGCAAGTCTGATGATTCTCTTGTGCGATACATGATTGCCAATGAAATCGTCTCAGCGGCGGCAAATCCCGCACAACTTCCTCAATCGGTTAAAGATGTTATTCAGTATACACTCTATGAGGCCCGACGAGGGGCGGATGATGTCCTTGATAAGAAGCGATCAGATAGACTTTGTGAGCAAAGTACGGATGGAAATTTACAAGACACTCGAGTTCTTCCTCCACCGCTACAAAATGTCGGACAAAGAAAACAAAAAACTCTAGAAAACTTAAGGCAAAGAGCTTTTTCTCCTGAAGCTTTTCATGCTTTTCTTGACGATCACATTGGATCTGAAAACATGATGGTAGCCCTTCACGATGTTCAAGGGGAAGAAGGGGATAATCCTCACGCCAATTATACTTCCATTGATGCCATTGCTTATGTCAACAACTTAGGGATAAAACTTTACAACCCTGATAAACACGGAGGGCTAAGACTCGCGCATCAGTATATTCCACAAGATGCCAAGGAGGTTGCCTACCTTTATCATAAAGGGGTCCATTTTCAGGCGCTTGTGCCCATAGATTCCTCTTCTTCCGGAGCTGCTTCTTCTCGCTCTTTCTCTGCAAGCTCGAGTCAGAGTTCTAACCCTCACAGGGAACCTCCAGAAACAGACGCACCTCCTTCAAGCTCTTCTCCTACAGATTTGTCTGTCATACATTCACTAGTTACAGGTATAGATTGCAGCACTGAGGAATGTTCAAAAGACTTCTCTGAGCAGATTAGCCAGGCGTTACCTAGATTAGTAAACTTACGTACTTTGATACTTGACGGTATTTTTAGCATAAATAGAGAGAGTTCCTTACCATCACATTTTTCTAATATTTTGGCAAGTACACCACATTCCATAGAGGTTCTTTCGATGAATGATAACTTATTTCATGAAAGTTCATTTTCGGCTGTTATAAAATACTTAGATAGCCAGCCTCATCCAGAACCCCGACTCCCTTCTCCTTCCTCACCTCCAACCCTAACAAAAAGGGAGCTAACAGAAGATCAACGAAGACATTTTGGAGGATTGTTAAAAGATATTTCTGCCCCTATTAGCTGCTTTCAGAATTTGCGGGTTCTTCGCATGGCTAACGTTTATAGAAATGCAGATTTTTTCTTTCCCATTAGGGAACTGTTACAGTCTTTGCCAGCCTCTTTGGAAGAATTAGACTTGAGGGGTACAAGTTTTAGTACGGGTGATCTTATCTTTCTTGCAAATGATAAAGAAGTAAGAGCTTTCCCAAATTTAAAAATAGTAAAGTTAAGTAAGGCAGGAATTGAGGATGGAAAAATGCTAGCTCGCTTTTTAAAGCAGACTCAGTTGCAAGAATTTACTTTTATAGACTCTCTTAATGAAGCTGATTTCTTTATTGAATTTTTAAAAGAACTTTCAACGCGTCGTGCTGAATGGCAAGAATCTGACATTACATTCTCTTTAGTCAAACTTGATATTAGTAATAACAAAGAAATTGGTAAGGAAGAAGATGATGTAATAAAAGTATCCGTATTCCAATTCGGTCCATCAACTTTTTTTAATCAAATCTTAGGATTTAAACATCTAAAAGAACTTGATATTACACGCAATAATATTGATGGAGATTTAATTAAAGACTTTGTTGATCGTATTTTATCATATAATGGATTGCCAAATCTTCAATACATAGGTTGCCTTGAAGGCAATGAAATTTCAACAAAACGGCGAAAAAATAAACCCGATCACCAAGGAATTTGTGAGAGTGGTCATGAAGAGGGTATGGAAGACATCCCAAGTACTTTGTCTTCACAAGAAGACGAGATTGTAGATAAATTAAGTAGATTAAAGAATTCTAAGGAAAAGTTTGCGTTTGATTAGTTCTAGTGTGTACAGCCCCTGACCATCAGATCTGTGACGTCTTCATATTTCATGCATCATTTTTTGAAACAGATTAATGACCTAACTTTAAACACTTTCTTAAAGGTTTTGCCATAATACTATGGCAACATGTACAGAAATTAACAAAACCCAATGAAAAATCATTTTCCAAATAACTAAACAATGAATCCTACCAATTTTACAAGGCCTCTGGCCAAGTTATAGACGCATGCAACACTCTTAATATTTCTATTTTTTCGTTTTTTACGCGATAAGGGATAATTTTAATAGAGCAAATGACTGTGTAAAATCTCTTAAGAAAGGCATTAGTTGTGAAACTGGCAAATGTATATGTGCGGATGAAATTAAATGTATAGAGGATCTCATAAAAGGTGGTAAACGTGTTGAAATAGGCTCCTCATTAAAATGCTTTGAAGGAGAATAATTATGAAAATTAAATCTTATCGATATTTGAAAAATAATCTAAAATGCGATCACTATCCGGATCTCTTTCAGGTGGATTTTCTTCATATTGCCTATTAGCCTCTTCTATTCTTTTACGCATTTTAACTAGTTTTTCTGATTCCTCTTTTACACTTTCGAGCAACATATAAACTGCAGCTTTATGTCGATTGTCACTTTCATCAAATATTTTTTTGCAGGTAGATGAGAACCTAAGAAAAGGTGCTCTCCCTATTGTCTCATTGCTTTCATTGTAGAATTTAAGAAAGCTTTCAGCTTGAGTATACTTTGGATCAATGACATCCACGTCTTCTTTGCTCACAAATATAAGACTTTTCTTAATCCTTTCCTCATCACTTGGGGTTCCTGACCAGATTCTATGTATATGTGTATCTGCCTCCCACGCTAAGATCTTGCGAAGAACACCGTAGGCAGAAGTTGTTATCATCAAAGCCAGAATCATTAGTCCTAGAAATTTAATGTTCATCTTAACTTCCTCTCCTTACTTCAGTTCAAAAAACAAACATGAAATGCCTTAAAACGTGTTCGAGATAATTTCTCTGGTCTAAGTAGTCGTGATATTGTTTCAAGGGTAAGGGGTATGTTACGCGTGTGCCTGCTGGTGAGGTAATACGGAATAAACTATTTTCAACATTATAATCTTCCCATTTAAGTTCAACTCCATACTCATACCAACTTAAATCATCCCAATCTCCCCATGTGAAAAATATTCCCACAGGGGCTGTGTCTGCATTCCATCTATCCATAATATCACTAAAATGACTCGCTGAACCGGCAATTTTTTTTTCTATTAAAAAGCGCGGACAAATCCATACCTCAATTTTACTTGCGTTTTCAGGGTTTTTTCTTTTGCGATATCCTGTCGATATACTCAAAACGTCATCCACTCCGAATTGGGATAAATCAAAGGTTCCTTCTAAGGGAGTGTCTAACTCGGCTATTCGCATCTCTACCTTTCTCTCATCATTCTCTCTATTTGGTTTATAAACCAAGACTCCCCTTAAAAATCTTTCGTAAATGTCTTCATGGCCACGGACAACTTTAGGAATAAGCACTTTGATATGACCTTCTAATATTCCTACTCTCTCTTCCATTAAAGTAAGTCTTTTTGTTAAGTCATCAACTTTTTCCATCACTTTGGTAAGAGGAGTGTGTTTGTTTGATTCCTCATCATCCTCCATTGCGCACAAAGAACTTAAATTCAGAACTAAAGCAATGAAGGGGCTTAAACATATCTTGGTTAGTCCATTCATGATTGTATTTTTCGCCTCATTTTGTATGATTTCTGTTTTTACCAGGTTATATATTAATAATGTTAAAATCTTTGATAAAGGGCGAGCATGTCAAGGTCAAAGAATAAAAATAACAATTAAGAAAGGAGTGCCCCTCTCCGGACGAGATCCATTCGTGACTTTTAAAGATGACACTCGGCCGCAAAACTTGCCCACCGAGTCTTTTGTTGGCTGACATGATGACTATAACGCTATAGGTCATCAGCCCTTCAACACACTCGCTAAAAAAGGAAAAATCAAACACGAAAACAATACGACATATACCCGCCCCTTTTTATACAATCACCTCATTGATTTATCTGAAAAAACGGAAGGCTCTTCTTTTTTGTTGAAAATTTAAGGATACGGTTTAAACACTTTCTTAAGGGTTTTGCCATAATACTATGGCAACATGTACAGCAATCAACAAAACCCAATGAAAAAACAAACTGTTGGCCTCCTCTTTGTTTTACTCCTTATCTTAATAGGGGGGTTTGCTTTTTACAAAATTTTTCCAGATGAAGCTATTGAACAGGTAACTCACCAAGACGAACCGAAATCCCCAAGAGAATGGTCGGTAGAGGATGCCAGCTCTCAACCTCTTTTTACAGCTGTTGAGCCCTCTCCAGATGGAAAACACACCCTTGTGGCTCAAAAGTATTCTCTTTCAAAGAATGCTGCCACCAACTGTGCTAAGGATATCTTGCGATATAAAGAAAGCCACGGGGAAAATCCCTCACAAAAACAAATATTAACTCTTGTCTAAATTGCAAAAGACCTTGAGAAAACTTACCTCCACAAAGCAAAGGAAACCGCAACAGACATTTATCTTCGCCGTAAAGAAGGTGATCTTCTTTTTAGGCAAATGTCCAATTCAGACAAGGCTCCCGTCTCTCCTGACCTCAGCAAAATTCAAGCCCAAGCCAAGTCAACTCTTGAATCCATGACCCTCCAAATGGCTCGCGATTTGCAGAAAATGAATCAAAGGGAACTAACTTTATGAGAAACCAAAGGTAATGAACATAGTTTTCTTATAGAAGGCCAGAAGAATTCTTCAAGTTTATGGATTCTTACGTGTTTTAAATCAATTGAGAACTTTTTTCATTTCTTCTGCAATAACAAAGAGCACTTGAAGCGCTGCGCCTGTGTGAGTTCGGACTTGCTTTGATTCCTAAGGGGATATAACCTTGGATACACGTCAAGTTTCTTAGGAAAGAA
>Ga0155456_136_pt1 | contig 19901 bp, 16 predicted proteins | sample RifCSPhighO2_12_FD_107114 | JGI IMG/M metagenome (GOLD analysis project Ga0155456, IMG submission 107114) | Alphaproteobacteria bacterium RIFCSPHIGHO2_12_42_13 | reverse complement strand
CTCTGGCCAACGTTTTTCTGATAGATATTCTAAGCAGGCAATATCATTTAAAAATTTTTGACGAAACTCACGCAGGTTTTTAGGATATTCTATCTTGCGCATTTCTCCATTCTGGCAAATTTAGTCACCGGAGTCAAATGGGTAAGCAGCTGTCGGTATTTTGCACGAGGAAGGACATCCGGAAGCTTGGTATATTGCCATGGATGCCAAACCAACAACGGGGCGAACTTTAGATTATGGGCTCAGGTGGGGAATAGAGTCTCTTTTTTCTGATTTAAAAACAAGGGGATTTTCGGTAACAAAAACCCACCTGCAACACGCAGATCGTATTGAACGACTTTTACTCGTTCTCACAGTCGCTCTTTATTGGGCAGTCTCAACAGGCATAACTGCACGAGGCGTCCCGGCCAACTCTAAAAAAAAGTGAGAAGATCATTAACCTCTTTCTTTAAGCGGGGTCTTAGAATCATCCTCAACGCCGCACTTTCCTTAATAAAAATCCCCAAACTCTGGGAAAATCTAAAATATGTCAGGTGTTAAGTAGGCGAATCTTTCTTGTTTACCTGGTAAAGTATTCATGTTATAAAGATTAATGTTATAAAGAGAGCTCATCATAAAATAGGTCTTTATGAAAAGTATTCTAGCGCTACTCATACTCTTTTCCCTATTGTGGATAGATGGTGTATGGGCTATGGATGATCAATTTTCTAAATCCTCCTCTTCTTCCAGTGCAAGGTTCAACCCCGGTAAGGAGGAAAATTCTGGTTCCTCCTCTTCTCCTAGAACTGTTGCTCAATTTGAGGAAAAACCGGAAGAAGAAGGGGGCCCTAATCCCAATAAGGAAGAGGTTTCTGGATCATCCTTTTCTTCCAGTGCCTCTTCTCCGAGAGCGCTTTCGTCAAGTTCTACTTCTTCTGTTGGATCTATGGAAGAGGAGGAGGAAGTTCCTGGACCAGACTCCTCTCCCAGCGCCTCTTCTTCGAGTTCTTCCTCTTCAAGTACCTCTTCTTCGAGAGCGTTTTCATCGAGTTTTGCGTTCGGGATGGATGATGGGAATAGAAGACGAGCTCTCGAACATTGCTGTCCTATCACAATGGGTGTGATGGAAGATGCCGTTGTTCCTGCCGATGGATATCCCTACGAAAGAGCGGCTATTTTGCGCCATTTTGAGGAAAATGGCGGCTTTAAAGCTCTAATGCAACTAATTAAAAAAGGAAACAAAGAACTATCACGCATTTCTGAAGGCTTTATAAAAACTTTGTTCTCTAATTGGTTATCTAATTATTTAGAGGGACCAAATACTCAAAATTTTAGTTTAACAGAATCCCTTCGTCCTGAAAAAAAATTGAAGAAGCTTATAACTTATATGGAATTTTGTAAGCACGTATACACAGACGACGATACTAGAGGATTTGTTGCGGCACGCGCCGTCCCTACTATGACGGAAAAATGGTCAAAAATAATAAGCAATAAAAGAGAGATTGATAGACTATATCGAAATCTTTCAACAATCCGCGAAAAAAAGGACGATATATCAAAACAGTCTCTCATATTCAAAAGTGATCCAACTATAATAGTACCCGGTGTGCAGGTTCCCGCACTTCCTAGAGAAGCTCAGCATCCAAAGCTTGAAGAAGATTACACGGATTGTATTGAAGATATAAATACTTTTCTTCAAAAAATACTTAATAGAGGCCCTATTGACCATAAAAAATTAAAAGATATTACATTAGCAATGCGAAAATTAGAAGAGATTAAAAAAGAGATCTATGATGAATTTTCGTGGCACTTTCAGGAAGAAACTAGCAAACCAAATGCCACGATTACAGATAGTGCTGACGGAAAAAAATATCCATTAACGAGTAGCGCCGTCGTTGCAGCTTCGTTTTTACACAAAACTCAATTGTTACTAAAAGAAAATATTACTATTCTAGATGTTGGTTTCCGTCATCTGAACGATCTTAAAGGTATATTTAATATTATTACAGAACGAATAGTGAGATTATTCAAAGACAACCCTACCGCGTGGTTTGAAGAGTGGGGTGAAGTAGATTATGTTGCTTACATAGAGGAAGATAAAACATTTAAACGAAAAGATAAGCTTGTCATTGTTTATTCAGGCTCAAATTCATCAAAAGATTGGGTGTCCAATATTACAATAGGCCATACACCAGCACTTAATTTATCTGTGCATGAGGGAATAGGTACATTATTTCAAACAACTACGGCTACTTATCACAATTTGTTAATAGACAAAATTAAACATTATTACAAAAATCATCGAACCCCTAATAATCTTAAGGTTATTACAACTGGCCATAGTCTCGGGGGTGCCCTAGCTTTGCTTGCTGCCTATTATTATAAAACAACACAAATACAAAATTTGTGTGACATTCTTGAAATTGATAAGGATAAAATTTCAGTAAAAACCCTTACTTTTGCGGCGCCAGCTATTGCTGATGAACCATCAAAAAAGAGTATAGAAGCACGTCTTGAGAGAAACAATATATTTAGAATCTCGACTTTGTATGATCCTGTTGTTTCCTTATCAGGAAAATTGGTGGCTTGGCATGTGGGAAGAAATTTTCCTTTATGCAATATCGCAAATAATACATTCAATCTTTTAGACGAACTCTGGGGTCCCCATTTAGCTGTTCGTTATCTGTGTTATCTTCGTGCGGCGTTACAAGAGCCTTTATCTGAACCACACACACCTTTATTTGAACCACACACAGAGCTTATCTCTATCCTAAAAAAACATATAATCTCTCAATATTACCACCAGATAGTCCTCCACCAGAAAGTCCTAAACTTTGCAGGAAATAGAACAATTACGGAAATAACTACCCCAACCCACCTCCCTTCCAACCCCATTGCTTTTAGTAACTTAGAAGAGTTAAATGTAAGTAGCTGTCCGAACTTACAAAGAATTATCCTAACGGCTCCAAAGCTAAAACGCTTAATTGCAAGTGAATGTCCAAATCTGATGGATCTTCGGGTGGAAGGAACTTCTTTGATAACCGTGGATTTAAGGGGAGCTCAAAGCTTAAAACTCCCAACTTTCAGTGTCTTATTAAGAAGAAGTCATCCTCAACTTATAGAAGTGCTAACGGAGGGAGCGCGAGATCTTTCCCCAGTTTCAGAAATACCCCATCAAGATACAGAGATAAAAAGTGGAATGCTAAAATCAGTGTATGATAAATGGATTGATCCCTAGAAAGGGTATATTATAAATAGGTTAATAAAGAATACAGTGTCAAGATTATGGAGAAATAACAAACTTTAAAGAAACTAGAGGGAATTTTATGATACTTGAGTTAAATTATAAGAAAAAAGTTCATTGTATCACAGCGCTTTTCTTTTTCTTACAGCAAATTGTACCGTATTCTCCGGCCTTTGCGATGGAGAGTGATGAGGAGGGAAATGGACTTAGCTCCTTTTCTTCCGGTGTAAGGCGAAGACATTTCCCCAACCCCGGTAAGGAGGAAGAAATTTCTGGATCTTCTTCTTCCAGTCTTGCTTCTTCGAGCTCTTCCTCTTCTTCTGCCTTGGAGGTGGATGAGGCAGACGAGCATGACAGAGGAACTCATGTTCGTGATGAAATAATAGAAGTAGATCTCGATGATGAGGTGGTGAACTACACTAATCTTGAAACTATTGTGCGATTGAGATGGGTTGAGGGGCATAAACCTAAAGATGATTACGAAGGAATGGATCTTATGTTTGAAACGAGAGACCTCACAACAAAGAACCCGGTTTGGGCCGGAACGGTAGCTTTTCAACCTACCGGGGACCGCTCATACGTTCTTGCACAGGATTCTCAAGTTATTTTACAGTATACTACAATTCGTGGTTATGAGGAGGAAGAAAGACACTATGGAAGTAGTATTGATAAGAAGGGATTCAAAGGATCTTCTGAGCATTCTTCCTTTAGAACACACTACAACCCCAGAAGCTTTTCTGTTGAAGCGGAGACAGGGGGAGAAGCTACGGAAGTGGTGTGTTATTCTCATAAAGAGTGGATGAAGAAGGCTGTCTTTGAATGGTCCCTTCCTCGACCTTATACAATTGACGGTTTAATAAGTGACGTAGATTCTCTTAAGATTGACAATGCTTTTCCAAGGTGGCTTGCCTATGGATATAGTCCTGATGGAAAATGTTTAAATTGCGCAACTTTTTCCATGGCTTTATTAGATAAAATTGGGATAGGTGTTATGTCTAGTCCTTTGATTAAAGGTTACTTGGATACTTACAAAAGCTGGACAAGGCGGTGGGCTACAATGTTATTTGGCCGCCGATTTACAAGTACAGTCATTGGAGCAGCTGGAGGAGCAGCTGGAGGAGCTCGTGTGGGTGCAAGCTTTGGCCACCCAGTAGCAATTGTAGGAGGAGCAATTGTAGGAGGAATCTTGGGAGGAGGTGCAGGATTTTTTGGGGAGGAGGGTATATGTGCAGCCAAGTCCAAAAAAACTCTTAGAGCAATTTTTAAGATAGGAAATCCAACACGTGCCAAGTTTGTTCAAATATGGGATGGTGCGCATTTTAAAACTCGTTTCATTTCTATACTGTCGTCATATGTTGAGGATCATGAAAGTGGAACTCATTTGCCTGGGGAGTGTGTTTATGCTAAGTATAAATTTAATCACTGAAAATTGATGGAGGGAAATTATGCTCAATAAATATATGTTATTATTATCCGCAACAGGACTCTTGTGGTTTTCTGATCCTGTAAATAGTTTTAATCCTGCTCTTGAAAGTTCTCAAGAAGAAATTGCAACTGTAAGACAAGCCATCGTATCTAAAGGCTCATTTCCTGTTGATCATGATGCAATTCGAGGAAAAGTTATTGTCTCTGTAAAAGATCCAAAAGATTGGATTCAAACTTCTGAGTCTGTCCCTCCAGAATATGATATTCCTGGAAGTATACCTCGAGGGATCATTACCTTTTTACAAAGATATAAACCTCGATATTTAACTGCTATACAAGCAACGAAGGACTCTATAAGAGGCACAGAGTTTATTTTTACAGGCTATGGGAATGGGGGGAAAATAGCTTTAGTCTTATCTGCTCTATGGGCGAAAGAATATGAAAAAGTTAACAGTGAAAAACCAAAACCAAATCAGATTAAAACGATCACTTTCTCTTCTTCCTGTTTTGGTAATAAAGAGTTTAATAGTTCGGTATGCACATTATTAGGAAAGCTTAATATACTTGATTTTTCAACTTGTTTTGCACGATCTGCTACCTGGGGAGTCCCTATTTATATACTACCAGGAGAACAATTTGTAGACACTTTAAAATCTATGTCTTATAGAAAACTAATTTATACAGGAGGAGTGGTTGCTACGTACTACCTATGGCATCGTTTTACATCGGCTAGCTTAGATAAGATAGATCTTATGCAAAACTCCTTTTTGATGTCTTTAAGTCACTTGTATTCTATGAGTTCTGAAGAGAAAGTTTTGACTTACGTAGATAGTATTAAGAAGAACTTAGAAAGTTCAGATAACACAATCAATGCTAAAGCTAAAGCTCTTGTCCTATCGTTTCCTATGTGGTTTTTAGTTTATAAAGCTTATGATCTATATAAAAATCACCAATCAATACCTTCAGAAAAGTTGCTCTTAACAGCATTTCAATATGCAAAGGACAACTATCATTCAAGCGAGGACGCTCCTCTTAATCATATAGGGAAACCTCCTTTGTTATTATCTGGGCGAAGGGGTTTCGGTGGATGGTTAATGCGAACAGTATTTGGAGATTAAAAAAAGTTGATCGTTTACTAGGGCTTACACCCTGTCGTCATGATTTAGCAAGCCGGGTTAAAAGCAGCATTGAATTGGACAGCCATGTCTTAATACTTACGCCATGATTATAACCCTTCCTTAAAAGCCATCAAGAAAAAATTCGAGACATTTCTTCTACGGTTTAAATGTATTGGATACGGCCACAGCAGTTCCCGGAGGGTAGGAAAAGAGGCAGAACATAAGGAGAACGCAATAAATTTTTCGTAAACTATGGGAAAAAGATGTGATTTATGGTAGGGTTAAGCCATAAAAAGATGAGGCTTTATGAAAGAAACCCGTCCTGCTTTTACCCACGATGCGCTTTTGACGATCGTTAAAGAGTCTTTTCAAAAGAGCTTAAAAACTGCTGGAATTACCGATAATCCTGCGAATAACTTTTCCAACATAGATTGTCTTATGGCAGGGCTTGCAGTTTTCACGTTTAAGTTTCCTTCCCTGTTAAAGTTTGATGAGGCACGCCAGAACGAGAGCTGGGCTAGGAAGAATTTGACTCAATTATTTCAAATCAAAGCAACTCCCTGTGATACCCATATGCGGACACGCTTAGATGAGATACCTCCTGACGTTTTGCGATTGGCATTTCGGAAGATTTTTACCCTTTTACAACGCGGGAAAGTTTTGGAGCATTATCTCTTTTTAAACAAATACTCCCTCCTTAGTTTGGATGGCACAGGTGTATTTTCCTCGCCCACAGTTCACTGCAAAAATTGTTGTGTGAAAGAGCATAGGGACGGCAGAAAGACCTACTACCATCAGCTTTTAGGAGCTGCTCTTGTTCATCATGATCAAAAGGTCGTTATCCCTTTGGCCCCTGAACCCATTTTAAAACAAGATGGCGCCCAAAAGAACGATTGTGAAAGAAATGCTGCCAAACGTTGGCTAGCTGATTTTCGGAGGGAACATCCTCATCTTCCTGTTGTTATGGTAGAAGATGGATTAGCTTCAAATGCTCCCCATATAGCGGAGCTTAACCTACATAACATACGGTATATTTTAGGATGTAAAGAAGGAGACCATGCTTATCTCGCAGATTGGGTGAAGGCAATGGATGAAGAAGATGCTCCCTCTTTCAAAGAAACCACCCAAGGAGTAACTCCTAAATAACTGCTCTCAAAACCTAGCATTTTCAACCTATGAAGTAAGAGGAGTTGAGATGACTGAGAGTAAGGCAGTTTGAGGATCTGGCGGTTGATTTTGTAAAGATGGTACAAGAGAAAGCCCTAATTTCGCTGCTTGCTTTTTGAGATTTTTGAGGAGACGCTCCTCATACTGTTTTTCATAAGCCCCCAATCCAGCTTCAACGTATTCAGTGCCATTTTTTAACATTGTATAAATAAGAACCGCAAGTTTACGAGCTGTAGCCGTAATTCCCTGTGGTGCACCAAGGCGAGACTTCATACGTCTTAAAAATCCTCCCATGGCAGAGTCATTTCGATAAAGTGTACTTGCTGCCATTCGCAAGACTTGAGCCACTCGGTTAGCCGTAGGCTTTGTCTTTGAACTCAGCCTTTTTCCCCCTGAAATTTTATTTTCAGGACTAAGCCCCATCCAAGATGTAAAATGTGCTGCGCTTTTCCAAGGGCTCATGTCAGCTCCAATTTCTCCAATAATCTTTAAAGCTGAGTTTCCATCTATGCCTGGAATTCTTGTCAGGTCTACCCCTGTGATACTCTGCAAGTAGGCCTTAACATCAAAATGCAAGGCATTGCCTTTTGAAGGTTTCCGGCTTTTTGCAGGAGCTTTGCCGTCATGGTTTTGGCTATCTTCTTCTGGTGCGTTTCCTCCATTGAGCTCTTGAAGGGCTTCTTTAATTTTTTCATCGCAGTGTAAAATTTGCTTTTGGTAAAAATCGTATAATTCTAAAGCCTGTTGGAGACTGAAGAGATGCTCATTTTTCCAATGTCCTGTTAAAGATTTCTCGATCTCTTCAACAGACTTGGCACATCTGCGATCTCGGAATTGGGCTAATACCTTGGGGTCTCGTTGTCCTGCAACAATAGCTCGAATAATTTGCATCCCTGTTAACCCTGTAATATCACTCAAGACGTTGGTGAGCTGGATGTTCATTTGGAATAGAGCCTTTTGCATATGTTGAATGTGGACAGCCATAGATTCAATCAATAGAGAGCGTTGTCGACTATAGGCTCGCAAAGGCCTTATTTTTTCTACCACACGAAAGGCTCCTGATAAAAGCCCGAAGGAATGGAGCTTTTGGAGCCATTGGCAATCTTCGACATCCGTCTTACGTCCCGTCACGTTTTTGACATGGCGTGCATTAACCAGCTTTACCTCAAAACCTTCTTCTTCCAGAAGATCATAAAGAGGAATCCAATAGACTCCTGTAGATTCCATAGCAACAGTTGTGACTTTGTTTTCTTTAAGATGCTTGGAGAGCTCATAAAGGTCAGAAGTAAAAGAGTCAAACTCCTTGACGGTAATTTCTCCTGCCTCTGTACGTACCGCAACAAAATGAGATTTTGAACCGATATCAATGCCAGCAGCATGGGGATTAACTTGCTCAAAGGAGGGTGAAGAAACGGACTTTTCTATCTTTTTTTTCTGTCTTTTTTCCCTTTGCTTTTTTGGGAATGGTCTTGTACTTTTTGTCATGCTGTTTCCTTTTTGTTAAACTAAAAGATAAATAGCTCGTGCAGCAGGGGAGCAAAAAATACATTCTCCTAAAGCGGGATCACCCCCATAGGGTGTCACCATTGGGATTATCGCAAACCCCTGTTGCCATGCTCATGATCGGGTAAAAAACCCAGTGAACTACCGGCCTTTACAGCACGAGCCACTTTTAGTTTAGGAAACATTGATTAATTAAAAAAGAGAGCTTTTTAGACCACAGACAAGAGCGCCTGGAACGACACGCCAGTTATTTTACGGGATGGTGCTGCGCGAAGCGCAGGTTGAGATGCTCATGAGTATCAATGGTTCAAAGAGGTTCCCTTAAATGGGGACAAAGAAGCTCCTCTTGTCACGGTGATTCGATATAAAGAAACAAAGCAAAAAACAAAGAAAGGACCCTTTAAGACGACAAAATGGATGTGGGTTACGGATTTGGATGTCACTCCCAAAAATATAAGAGAGATTGTAAAGGGAGCCAGAGCCAGATTTCACATCGAGAATCAGACATTTAACACATTAAAAAATCAAGGCTATGAATTTGAACACAATTTTGGGGTGCGACGCGAGGCTGCAGAGAAGAGTTGTTTCCTCTCAACGGAGAGAAACCACCCTTATCACGGGGTGATTCTAGGAGTCTGAATAAAGTAGCGACTCTAACAATGTAATGAAGGGTAGAACCCCGGGGTTTAAATCGTGAGAAGAGAACCCTCCTGGTAACCACAACACTGGGTGAGTGCTAGAAAGCTGGTATGGTAAACACATGTAAACCCGCGCTAAAGGTCGTTATGTGTGACGAGTGAAAGTGGTTGGTTACACTCGAACCAAAAAGGTAAGGAGGTAGGCGAGATAGGTACCGTATACTGTCTCCGTGGTCAACAACTCCTCCCGGCCAAGAGCGGGTATCTAACCCAGCATTACTCACCTCTACGGAACGCGGTAATCCCCGTACAGCTCCCAGGATTTTGGAAACCTGGGACAGCGACTCGCAAGAGAAGCCTATGGCTGTGGGGGGACGGGAGGTTGGAAAAAGCGAAGGCCGTTCTGTAATGGGACGGATAGGGGTTTAAACATTACCCCATGCGAAAGCAGGCAGACATCCAACTGGTCTTTCTTTGCGAGATAAATTGGAGAACCGTAAGAATGGAGAAAAGCAAATGTCGGCAATGAATTTATCATTGACTGGTGCGTCTTCAGCTACAAACCTAACCTGGGCAACCATTAATTGGGAGCAAGTTAGCAGACAAGTAACACGGCTACAGTTCCGTATCGCAAAGGCTGTCCGAGAAAAACGCTATGGCAAGGTGAAAGCCTTGCAATGGTTATTGACGAACTCTTTTATGGCTAAGCTTCTGGCTGTAAGGAGAGTGACTCAAAGCTCAGGAAGTAAAACACCTGGGGTAGACGGTGTTCTCTGGAGAACGCCACAACAGAAGATGAAAGCAGCAAAATCGTTACGGAGGCGGGGGTATAAACCTCAACCTTTGCGGCGGATATATATTTCCAAGAAATCTGGTGGTCTTCGCCCTCTTTCTATTCCTGCGATGCTATGTCGGGCTATGCAAACATTACATCTCCTGGCATTGGAGCCGGTAGCAGAAATGAAGGCGGACAGGAATGCATATGGGTTCCGCCCCAAGCGTTCTACAGCCGATGCAATCGAGCAGTGCTTCAAATCACTCGCAAAGAAATCATCAGCACCCTGGGTGATGGAGGGAGATATCCGCGCCTGTTTTGATTCCCTGAGCGGAACATGGTTGCAAGACAATATCCCTATGGATAAGACTCTTTTAACCAAATGGCTCCGAGCAGGGTACATAGAAGAAAGAACTTTGCATCCCACCTTTAATGGAGTACCTCAAGGCGGCTCGATTTCACCTTGTATTTTAGTGCTCGCTTTTAGCGGGTTGGAAGAAACGGTTAAAAACGTGGCTTCCATAAAGGATAAGGTGAATGTTGTCTCTTACGCGGATGACTTTGTCATTACGGGAGCTTCAAAAGAGGTTCTCGAACATAAAGTCAGGCCGATTGTAGAAACCTTCTTGAAGGAACGTGGCTTGGAGCTTTCACCACAGAAAACCAAGATTACCCACGTGGATGATGGATTCGACTTTCTCGGATTTAATGTACGCAAGTACAAGGGCAAACTTCTTATTAAGCCCTCTAAGAAGAACGTAAAATCTTTCTTGGATGAAATCCGAAAGACCATCAAATTCAACGCAAATACAGCAACTGAAAACCTCATCCAACAACTGAATCCAAAAATCAGGGGTTGGGCGAACTATTTCAGACATGTGGTTGCCAAAGAAACCTTCTCTCATGTGGATGCTTGTATCTTCAAGGCAATTCTACGATGGATCAAAAAGAGGCATCCAAAGAAGAACGCCAAATGGACGAATAGGAAATATTTCCGCCCAGAAGGCTTTCGAAATTGGATCTTTTTCGTGCGTGTCATAGATGTGAAGAATAAGGATACCTACCTTGACCTTCATTCAGCAGCATACACACCCATTCGTAGACACGTTAAAATAAAGAGCGCGGCGACGCCTTATGACCCTCAATTTAAGGAATACTTCCTTGAGCGACAACGCTATAGGAAGAACATCCGAGAATCAGGGTCCAAGGAAGGAACTGCCAACTCTAACGTATCCAGAAACACCGCGCGGGCAACCGGGTCGGTTTGACAACTGGCCTTTGAAAGGCTTGAGCCGTGTGAGCTGGAAACTCTCATGCACGGTTCTTATGGGGCTGGGGGGTGGAGACACCCCTTGGCTACCAGACCACGGCAAAAAATATTTGAATCATGTTTTTTCGATGTTAATGATGTTGGCTTTTCTGATTGATCAATGTTTACAGCGTTTAAATAAAAGATTTCAGGAAGCCCTGGAACGCTGTGGAGGAAAAAAATACCTCTGGGAAAGAATGCTTCACAGCCTTTATATCTTTAGCTATATCCCAAATCTTGAAACGCTGTATGAGGCTATCATTCGACCACCACCTATATTGCTTCGTGACGTTGCTTGAAACAGCAAAATTATTCATAGCCTCGATTTAAAATTCAAGCCCTTTTTACTAAACTCGCTAGACGAGATAATCTTTTTTGTCCCCGCCATTGCCTCCTTAACTAGAATTTCTCACCGGGAGCCGCTGTTAAATGCGTGAGACGCTGGCTTTTTGCGCTCAGATAAGGTAAACTATTTAAAAACAAGCGGATAATTTTTCATGCGTTGCGTTGCCTTATGTACAGCAGAAACTTACGATCTTCATGGCCTTGCCCTTACTTTGGAGGGGGTTGAGTTTATAAACTTTTATACGGATGCGCTGCATGCGTCCTATAAAAATTGGGAGGTCTTTTTCTTCTCTTATGGGTGTGTTGTGTTTTGGAATGTCCCCCCAAAGGAAGAAAATGCTCTTTTAGAAAAACTTAAAAACTATGAGTCCTCTTCAATCGAATCAGTTTCCGAAGAGTTTGAGTATTCCTTTTCAAGCAAGCCTCGCTTTTTCCAAGACAAAATTACCCTCGCAAAAACGCGTTCCCATGCCTTACAAATGCTCGCGGTCTCCTATGGCCTTTCTCAGGCCGTCAAGCTTTCTGCCTTTGAAGAGCGCATCGAAAATACCATTGAAGCCACAAAAAATATTCCACAAGAATTAGCCCTCCGAGGAAAAATCGCTCTTGCCCGTAAGGAGATTTCTAAGCGCATCGGAGCTCTTTTTATCGAGCGCAACTCTGTAAACCTTCATAGTGATATTTTAGATGCCCCTGTCTTTATTTGGGATCATCCGGAATACGAAAACCTTTATATAATGACGATTAAAGTCCTCGAACTTCACGCGCGTACAGACGTCCTTAATCGTCGGCTGGATATTGTTAAAGAACTTTTTGAAATGATGAGAGATGAGCTCAACAATCGTCACTCAGCCATGTTAGAGTCCATCATCGTTCTTTTAATTATGATTGAAGTAATTCTAACGCTTTCAATTCACGTTTTTCATCTTATTTAAGGCCATTAACGAGATTTTTATCTTTTCTCTGCATAATGAAGAGAGAAACAAGGGATGGGGAGATGCAGCATGTACAAAGGCAAAAAAACATGGGTTCTTGTTGCAGATGGTGTAAGAGCTAGGATTTTCATTAAAAAACACGAAACGCTCGCCGATGCTATGGGGTGTGATTTTGTTGGTGATAATTTAAAAGATAGCGCCCTAGGATCTGACAAGCCTGGGCGATCTTTTGAGAGCAGCACCCCCATGCGCCACGCCTATCAACCCCGTACAGATTGGCATCAATATCAAAAGGAACTTTTCGCAAAAGAACTTTGCGAAGTCATTGAAAAGGCTAATGAAAAGTCTGAATTTGATGAACTCATTATCATCTCTCCTCCTAAAACACTAGGAGACATTCGAAGCTATCTCTGCAAGCAAACTCTTTCCAAGGTCAAAGCAGAAATCCCTAAGGACATCACAAAATTAAGTGAGCATGAGCTTGCCCTCTACCTGGAAAAGGAACTATAATCGTACATTACATCGCTTCTCAGGATAAAATAATGTAAGAGGAATACGTGAAAGTCATTATTTGTGGTGCAGGCAAGGTCGGCTTTAGCATTGCACGATATCTCGCGACACATGACAACGATGTGACGGTTATTGATCATTCAGAAGAGCTCATCAATCATCTTTCCACCGCTCTCGATGTGCGAGGAATAGTGGGCTTTGCTTCTCACCCCGATGTACTTGCACGCGCTAATCTTGATGAGGCGGATATGATTATTGCTGTCACCTTTGCTGATGAAGTCAATATGGTGGCTTGCCAAATCGCCCATTCTCTTTTTAAGGTCCCCCTCAAAATCGCCCGCGTGCGCAATAAAAGCTATCTGAACCCTGAATGGGCAGACCTTTATAAACCAGAGAACATGCCCATTGATTTGATTATTTCTCCTGAACTTGAAGTGGCGCGAGCCATCAGTCGAGGGCTGGATTTTCCGGGAACATTTGAGGTCACCTCTTTTGCCGATACGATGCTCCAGCTGGTGGGCATTCGCTGTAAGACCAAAGCTCCAATTTTAAACACGCCTCTTCGTCTTTTGGAAAACCTTTTCCCGAAATTGGACCTTAGAGTGCTCTTTATTGTCCGCGGGGATGCAGGTTTTATTCCCACAGGAGCTGATCAACTTCAGGAAGAAGATGAAGTCTACCTCCTCATTCCACGGGAAAAATTCACCCATGCCATTGAAGCCTTTGGCTTTAGCGAGCTTCGGTCCCAACGCATTTTGATTCTCGGAGGCGGCAATGTGGGTTTTTGTCTTGCAGAGGAAGTCGAAGCCCGCCATCCCGACATTTCCCTTATGCTTGTCGAAAAAGAAAAGGACCGTGCGACTTTTGTCGCAAATCAGCTTTCTCGCGCAACCGTCTTGCAGGGCGATGCCCTTGATCGAGAGATTTTACGAGAAGCCAATGTCAAAATCACCAACAAAGTCATAGCTGTTACCTCTGATGATAAGGTGAATATTATCTCCTCCCTTCTCTCCAAACGAATGGGAGCCGAGCAAACAATGGCACTGATCAACAGTTCTGCCTATTCTAGCCTAGTGACCTCCTTAGGCATTGATTCCCTCATCAGCCCTAAGGCCTTAACCGTTTCCACCATCCTACAATATGTGCGCCGTGGGCGCATTCGCGCAGTTCATTCCATTCGAGACAACTTTGGTGAAGTCATCGAAGCTGAAGCCGTAAATACCTCGAGCGTTTTAGGCATGAGTCTTGAGGAGATTAACATTCCACGGAGTCTTTTAATTGGGGCGATTATTCGTGAGGGACAGCTTCTGACTCCTCAAAAGGACACCATCATTAAGGTTCATGATAGGATCGTTCTTGTTGTCACAAATCCTGCGATCAAGCGCTTCGAAAAGCTTTTTTCAGTTAGACTTGAATATTTTTAAAATGCTTTTTCAAATATCGGTTCAGGAAAATCTTGTGCTGTTCCCTCTCATGCGATGTGAGTTCTTTGACCTTTCTCTCTTCCCAGTCACGATTAAAGAAGAGGATATGTCTTGAAAGGCAGGGTAGCACTTGCTTGCGAAGAGTTTCAATTCCTAAAGCAACCCCCCAAACCAGCAAAATGTATTTTGGCCAAAAAGGTTCATTTCGATCGAAAACATACCACATGAGAATAAAGAGGCTATTTCCAAAAAAATACAAAAAAAGGTCCATGAAAAGGCCTTTTGTGCTTCTTACCTGGTAACGAATTTCTTGTCCAGTCATGAAGGCTCTCCCTAGATTTTCATCAACTAACCTGTTATTCTTTCTCTTACTAAAATATATTTTACTGAAAAGGGATTTAAGAATGGTTAACGCAACAAATTTTTTTTGCGACCCTCTCGCCCTAACTGACCCTGCAATAAATGCAACCATTCAAGGAGAGCTCCGACGCGAACAAGACCAAATCGAACTGATTGCTTCGGAAAATCTTACTTCTAAAGCCGTTCTTGAGGCTCAAGGATCAATTCTCACCAATAAATACGCTGAAGGCTACCCCGGCAAGCGTTATTATGGAGGCTGTGAGTGGGTCGATCAAACCGAAGCCATTGCTATTCAGCGCGCCTGCTCCCTTTTCAACTGCAGTTATGCAAATGTTCAACCCCACTCCGGATCCCAAGCTAATCAAGCTGTTTTGTTGGCTTTCCTTAATCCCGGAGATAGAATTCTGGGCATGTCGTTAGCTGCGGGAGGGCATCTCACCCATGGCTCAAAGGTTAACCTTTCTGGAAAATGGTTTAATGCAGTAAGCTATGGCGTCCATCCTAAGACCCACCTCATTGATTATGAGGAAGTTCGCAGGCAAGCCCTCGTCCATCATCCAAAACTTATCATTGCGGGAGGATCAGCGTACCCTCGTGTTATCGACTTTGAAGCCTTTCGGAAAATTGCTGATGAGGTGGGTGCACTTCTTATGGTAGATATGGCCCATTTTGCAGGCCTTGTAGCGGGGGGTGTTTTCCCAACTCCTGTTGATCATGCCCATGTCATCACAAGCACAACTCACAAAACGTTGCGTGGACCACGTGGAGGAATGATCCTTGCCAAAGATGGCGACATAGGGAAAAAACTAAACGGTGCCATTTTCCCCGGCATTCAAGGGGGGCCCCTTATGCATGTGATTGCAGGGAAAGCGGTTGCCTTTGGCGAAGCTTTAAAACCAGATTTTAAAACCTATTCTCAAAAGGTCGTAAAAAATGCCCAAGTCCTTTCCAAGGTTCTGATGGACCGGGGTCTTGATGTAATTACCAAAGGAACGGATTGCCATCTCCTCCTTGTGGATTTGAGACCCTTTAAGGTGACGGGTGCTGAGGCCGAAATAGCGCTTGAGCGCGTAGGATTGACGTGTAATAAGAATGCGATTCCCTTTGATCCTCTTCCGCCATCACAAACTTCTGGCATTCGCCTCGGATCTCCTGCAGGAACCACACGTGGCTTTGGTGAGAAGGAATTTGAACAAATCGGCCATTGGATTGCAGACGTGCTTCAAAATAGCGAATTTCAAGAAAAGATAGTCCGCGAAAAGGTTAAAGATCTTTGCCAATCCTTTCCTATTTATGGTTAAAGACAGAGAACTTGGACCTATACTGAATTTCCTTAAACTATTAGGAAAGTTAATATTTTTTTTACCTATAATTCATATACTTTAAGTGTCGAAGAAAAAAGTATGATGCTTTTCCTATTTGAATGCAAATCAACCTATACAGAAAAGGATAATAACCATGAATAAAAAATTCCCCGATATAATAAGAACGGTCGCAACCGTTACCATAATACTCTCAGCCTACGCATCAAACGCTGAAGCCACTTCTGAAAGTGCCACAAGCGGAACTTGTTTGTTGTATGGTAATCTTGAGTGTAGCGGACCTCAACTGGCCGTGAGCATCCCTTCAACTTCTGATAAATGTAGGGCTAAAATCCGAGGTCTGTTCGATACTTTGCAGAATGCGGGGGACCCTTTCTCTAACTCATTCGCAATACGTGCCAAAAGGGAATTTGGATTCCAAACAGGTACATCCTGCGCGGCTGTTGCGAGCCTATGGTGAGCACAAACTAAGTTAAATAGCGTCTATGCTTGAAATGGGGCTAGGTGATAATACCTTTGTATGAAGGCCGGATTGAATTGCGGGCGCGCTGCACAAGAACGAGCTTATATCGCTTTCATGGCTTAGAAATATTGGAAGAGAGCATGTGATTCAAAATAGCGAATTTCAAGAAAAGATAGTCCGCGAAAAGGTTAAAGATCTTTGCCAAGCCTTTCCTATTTATTCTTAAAAAAAAGCTGAGAACAATGTGGGGCATGGAGCTATAAGGGTTGATAGGGCTTTTTCGAGGGGAAACTGAGGTTTCCTATCCCTATTTCCATAAATGTAATGAAACTATACTTGTGGCGCTATGCGTGCCTTATCTATAATATGGTTACATATCGGAGGGAGACTCCTTGACTCATTCACCAAGATGTTTGAGATTTATGTAAAATCTTCTTGCAGATATTGAAAAGTATGTTAAGATAGTTAACATCACCATTAACTATTTGTGAACGATATGACGAGTTATCAAGATTTTATCAAGACCATTCAAAGGAAAGGTCTGCTTGTATTTTCAAAGGAAAATACTCTGCATAACATCGACACACACGAGGGCTCGCTTAAAGTAACTTTAGCCAGAAATGTGCGTCTTGGAAACATCATTTATCTTGGACAAGGACTATACTCCCTTATCCCTCCTGAATATAAAGTTATGGGCGCTCCTCCTTGTGAATGGGTCATTGATGATTTGATGAAAGCTCATGAGTGCCATTACTATGCGGGACTTTTGACTGCAGCTGCTTTCTATGGAGCCGCCCATCAAGCACCACAAATCTTTCAAATTATCTGTGACAAGAGAATTCCAAAGGTGCTTATTGGTAAGACTCGAATCCACTTTTATTATTCAAAAGAAATAGCGACTCTTCCTTTTCAGACGAAAAACACGCCAACGGGGACGATTAAGATTTCAACCCCTGAAGTCACGGCATTTGATTTAATTAAGTACATGCAGCAAAGTGGACATATGAACCATGTTGCAACCGTGCTCTTGGAATTAGGGGAAAGCCTAAAGGCAAGAGAGTTAAAAAAGGTCTCGTCTTATTATCCATTGTCCATAAGTCAAAGGCTTGGTTATATGCTGGATGAGCTGGGCTATTCCCATAAAACGTCTTTGCTAAATACCACTATTAACAAACAAACATTGCGATATATTCCTTTAAGAAGTGACATGCCGCCGGGAGCTTTTCCCAAAAATGAAAAGTGGCATATTATTGTTAATGAACAACTGGAGCCTGATGACATATGATTCCTCGTCTTTCCCTCTTAGACTGGCAAGAAAAAATTCAGTGGCCTTCGATGGAGCAGATCGAACAAGATCTTATTTTGTCGAGAATCATTGTTGATATTTACAACAACCCATTCCTCAAAGAGCATCTCGTGTTTAGAGGGGGAATGGCACTTAATAAACTCTTTATCTCGCCCGCAGCGAGGTACTCAGAAGATGTAGACCTTGTTCAAATTAAGGCGGGCCCCATAGGTCCTCTTATCCACGAGCTGCGAAACACGCTAAGTCCATGGCTGGGAAAAGCAAAATGGAAACTCTCAGCTGGAAGAGCAACGCTCTATCATAAGTTTACGACTGAGTCAGATGGACGTCAAATTCGGCTAAAAATTGAAATTAATACAAGGGAGCACTTCCATCATTTCGATCTTCCCGAAATTGCGTATAATATTGAGAATCCGTGGTTTACGGGGAACGCTCAAATAAAAACCTACGCCTTGGAAGAGCTCATGGGAACGAAACTGAGAGCCCTTTATCAACGGAAGAAAGGGCGGGATCTTTTTGATTTATTTACGGTTCTTAATACCAATCCAAGCCTTAACTGCCAACATATTATTGACTGTTTCCATATTTATATGAAACACGAAAATCTGTATATTTCAAAGGCCGAGTATCAGATGAATATAGCGGAAAAGCTTGAGGATGAAATCTTTTTGAAAGACATTACACCTTTCTTAAGGTTAGGCCATGTGTATGACTCTATAGAAGCTTACACGTTGATGGAAGAGAAACTGATTCATTTACTTGCGGGAGACCCTTGGAAAAAACGTGATAAAGGAATGGGTTTAGCTTTATAATCAGGTCAAGATTATGTTATTTGAGATGGAGAAATTGTTAATTAACTGGCAGAAAAAGTGATGAACACCCTTTCAGACGAATGCATTATTGATTGCCTAAACGCCTATTATGGTATGGAAGGCGTTACACTTTCATTCCTTCCTCTGGGCGCAGATATGAATGCGTCAGTATATAAAGCAGAGACAAAAGAACAGAGATCTTATTTCGTAAAGCTGAAACGTAGTCATCAGCTTAACGCCAGCATTTCCATCATGGAACTGTTACAGAATGCCAAAATTCAGCAGATTATTCCTCCCGTCAAAACAATTCATGACGAGCTAACTCAGTCTATTGGCGATTTTACCCTCATTGTGTATCCTTTTGTGGAGGGGCAGGACGGTTTTAATCATTCTCTTACAGATGAGCAGTGGTTCATTCTGGGCAAGACCTTGAGGAGAATTCACGAAATTGATGTACCTCCGTCAATACAGCATTGCATTCGGCGAGAAGTCTACTCTCCCAAATGGCGAAAGGCTGTTCGATCGATCTATACTCATATTGAAACTGAACCAACCGGCGACGAAATTGCAGTGAAACTATTGACTTTTATGAAGGAGAAGAGGGTAGCAATTCAACGCCTGGTAGATCGGGCCGAGCAGTTAGCCAAAAAACTTCATACTGAACAGCCTAAATTCGTGCTGTGTCATTCCGATATTCACGGCGGCAATATATTGATTGATAAAGATAATAATGTCTACATTGTGGATTGGGACGAGCCCATTATGGCACCAAAGGAGCGCGATCTTATGTTTATTGGTGGGGGTGTCGCTAATATTTGGAACAAACCACATGAAGAGGCACTTTTCTATAAAGGCTATGGGAAGACTGAGGTTAACATAACAATTTTGACTTATTATCGACATGAACGAATCATAGAAGATATTGCGCTCTATAGTCAAAATATCCTTTTGACAATGGCAAAGGGCGAAGATAAGCAGGAAATGTACAAGTACTTCATCGAGATGTTTGAGCCAAGAGGCGTGGTTGACATCGCCTTCAAAACTGACGAGAGATAAATTCGCTAGGTTCTATCCACATCTCATCTGAGCCAAATCATAGAGGAAGCAAAGGCTAAGAAACCCATATAAGCTTCTGCCATTTTATCAAACCGTGAAAAGACGCGTCTAAACTGCTTTAGGGCTTGAGAAAAAATAAGTTAAATGATTATGGGGCTATCGTATAGTTCCATTCAGGATGGAAAGAGTCTCCCGTAAGCTTGATAGACT
>Ga0155456_177_pt1 | contig 24057 bp, 19 predicted proteins | sample RifCSPhighO2_12_FD_107114 | JGI IMG/M metagenome (GOLD analysis project Ga0155456, IMG submission 107114) | Alphaproteobacteria bacterium RIFCSPHIGHO2_12_42_13 | reverse complement strand
TTGAAATCTCGGTCTCTTCCGCCGAAAACTACGTGATGATCGCCCATTCTATGTTGCTTCTTAAACGATTAGTAAAACTTTGAAGACGGGTTCTCATTTCATCCATAAAAGTTCAATGTTGCATTTATATTTTATATGTAGTATTTAGTCATTAAGTTTCAAGGAAAAAATGTTAATTATAAAGAAGTATTCAAAATAATCTAGATCTTGTTGCTTGATCAAAGCATTACAACTACTGATAGAATAGTAAGGAAATTTTCTCTCGATTTTTTAAAGTGGATAAATTTTGGGAGAAGAAAGGGTGTTTTTAAATTTTTCTCCTTCTCGTCCCAATAAAATTATTATAAAACAATAAGTTACTTTATTTCCGAGGCCTCTTCACCCCCTATTTGTTATGCCTGAAACCTGTGGATAACCCTGTTGTTCATTTTCATCCCAGATTATCCCATTGAATCCCATAAACTCCCATGATATACCATAAGAAGCAGCTCTATCCCATGATGCGAGAGAACAAGATGTAAAAGAGGAGAAATGACACTATTCCTGTCCACCTTTATTAATAAGCTTGATAAAAAAGGACGTGTGTCAGTTCCAGCTTCCTTTCGTCTCGCTTTATCTGGACAGTCTTTTCAAGGAATCGTGGCCTTTCGGTCCTATAAGCTTCCGAGCATTGAAGGGATGGGCATGGATCGGATGCAGCGCTTGAGTGAGAGTGTTGATCAACTCGACCTCTTTTCTGAAACACAAGATGATCTCACAGCGACTATCTTTGCCGATGCCCAACTGCTGGCTTTGGATGGGGATGGGCGTGTTGTTATTCCTCATCTTTTGCTTGAGCATGCCCATATTAAGGATGCAATAGCTTTTGTGGGGCGAGGAGCGACTTTTCAGCTTTGGGAACCAAAGCACTTTGAAGCCTATCAAAAAGAAGCGCGTCAGCGGGTTCAAGATAACCAAGCTACGCTTAAGTTGAGAGTAGAACATGCATAACCCCGTGATGCTCTCTGAAGTGCTCAAAACTCTTTCTCCTCAAAAACAGGAGACCTACATCGATGCTACCTTTGGGGCAGGAAATTACACGAGGTCTATTTTGGATAAGGCGGATTGTCATGTGATCGCCTTAGATCGTGATCCGGAAGCTAAAAGACGAGCCGAGCCACTTGAAAAAAAATATAAGGGGCGCTTTTCTTTTATCGAAGGAAGATTTGGAGACATGGATCGGCTTGTTCCTGGTCATTCCTATGATGGGATCGTGTTTGATTTAGGCGTGTCATCACCTCAAATTGATGATCCCGCTCGAGGCTTCTCCTTTAAGGCAGAAGGGCCCCTTGATATGCGCATGGAGAAAAAGGGGCTAAGCGCATCGGATGTTGTGAATACCTTTGCTGCGAAGCAAATTGCAAGCATTTTATGGGAGTACGGAGAAGAGCGACGATCTCGGGCTATTGCAAAAGCTATTGTGGAAAAGAGGCCTTTTCAAACAACGAAAGAGCTTGCGGAGGTTGTACGAGATGTCGTTGGCTTTGAACGAAAAGGGTTTGATCCAGCGACCCGCACTTTCCAAGCGCTTCGACTTTACGTGAATGAGGAGTTAGGCCAACTAGAGCGTGGTCTTGAAGCTTCGGAAAAGTTGCTCAAAAAAGGAGGGAGGCTTGTCGTTGTCAGCTTTCATTCCCTGGAAGACCGCATCGTCAAAACCTTCCTGAGAGAAAGAAGCGGGGGAGTTCCTCATGCCTCGCGATACCGTCCGGAAGCTCCTCAGCAAAAACCTACTTTTAAGGTGAAAAGCCGCAAGGCCTTGCGGCCGACAGATCAAGAAATTAGAAAAAATCCACGGGCTCGTTCTGCGAAATTGCGATGGGCTATTCGCTTAGAGGGAACCTCGTAAATGTCACGTTCAACCTCCCTCTTTTTTCTGTTAACTCTTTTTATTGGAGGCATCCTTTTTAAGGTAAAACACGAAGTTCTTGAAATCGAACAGAAATTATCAATAACCGTTCAACAAATAAGTCGGGAAAAAGAAAACATCCATATCCTTAAGGCGGAGTGGAGTCACTTGAATGAGCCGCAACGATTAAAGAATTTAGCCGAAAAATTTTTGGATATTGTTCCGATGAAAACGGACCAGATCTTGGCTGTGAGTCAGAATCATGACTTTATGGATGATTTTGCAAAGTTACCTCAATCTCAGCTGGTTGCAATGAAGGGAGATGAATGAATCAACCTAAACTCTATGTCCCAGAAGATTTTTATGAAACAACCTCTTGGAAAGACGCAAAAACTTTGCAACAGACCCTTGATGTGGCAAAGGCTCGCCTTTTAGTTGTGTGTTGCGCCTTTTTCTTGTCTCTTCTTTTGGTGAGCTGGAGGATTATCGATGTTAGTTTGATTAAAGGGATCGACGATAAGCATCGAGATGCATGTTCATTCCATAGAACCACGTTTCGCGGAGATATCGTTGATCGAAATGGCGAGCTTCTTGCCACAAGTTTAGTAACCTCATCGCTTTATGCCAACGCAAAGGTCATTATTGATCCCAAGGAGGCTGCTAAAAAACTGATTACTCTTTTGCCAGAACTCGTTTATGAAGAAACCTTGCAAAAACTTAACTCAGGTAAGACTTTTGTTTGGCTCGCACGTCATTTAACCCCCCAAAAACAGGGAGGAATTCTTCGTTTAGGAATTCCTGGTCTCTATTTTCGGTCTGATGAAAGGCGAGTTTATCCTCACGGTGAACTCTTTGCTCATGTTTTAGGCTATACTGATATCGATAATAAGGGTTTAGGAGGGGTGGAGCGGAAATTTGATCCCTTCCTTTTGTCCGATGATAATCCTTTACAGTTGAGTCTTGATGTTCGTGTGCAACATGCCTTGCGAGATGAGCTCTTGGCTGGGGTTCAAACATTTCACGCTCAAGGCGGAGCCGGTCTCATTATGGATGTCCGCTCAGGTGAAATTCTCGCTATGGTATCCCTTCCAGACTTTGATCCCAATCGGGTGGCGAAAATTGGTTCCCAAAAAGAGGCGCTTTTTAATCGCATTACCCTTGGGGCTTATGAGATGGGCTCAAGCTTTAAAATCTTTAACACAGCCCTTTTTTTGGAAAGTAAAATTGCAAGTCTTTCAACGACATTTGATGTGACGGCTCCCCTCCAAATTGGTCGCTTTAAAATAACAGATTATCACCCTGTCAATTATCCTCTAACTGTAGCTGAGATTTTTACCAAGTCTTCCAATATTGGGGCAGCTAAAATGGTGATGCAAGTCGGAAAGACGCGGCAAAAGATTTTTTTTAAAAAACTGGGCTTTTTTGTCCCCTCATCTTTGGAAATTCCAGAAATAGGCTCACCTCTCGTGCCTCGGAACTGGACAGAAGCTACGACAATCACAGCTTCTTATGGTTATGGTATTTCAATTAGCCCCTTACAGCTTGTCACAGCTATTGGTGGCATTGTAAATAATGGTATGATGAATAAACCCACCCTTTTGAAAAAAGAGAAATCCCAATACGATCAAGGCATTAGAGTTGTTTCACATGAAACATCTGAAATAATGCGAAAACTTCTTTATATGGTTGTAGCGGAAGGAACGGGTAAAAGAGCGCGGGTAAAATATTATGAGGTTGGTGGCAAAACAGGAACAGCCAACCTAATTTCAGGAAGCTCTTATAAAAAAGGAATGAACATGACTTCCTTCGTTGGGGTCTTTCCAATGAGTCGTCCTCAATATATAGTTCTTATTATGGTGGACCGTCCGGAAGGAACTAAGGAAACCTTTGGTTTTAATGCAGCAGGGTGGAATGCGACTCCTATTGCTGGCAAGGTCATAGAGCGTATAGCACCCCTGCTTCAAGTGATTCCCGTTACTGAGAGGGGTTTAGAACCTGAAGAAGGTCCTCAATTTATTCATGCAAAAGGGATCCGCGGAGAAGGACATTAGATGAGTATAGCGTCTTTAATTAAGAAAGGGATTTTAACGCCCTTGGGAAAGAGAGTGAATGAACCTACGTCACTTTCTATTAATTCCCGCACCCTTGAAAAAGGAGGGATTTTTATTGCAATCCCCGGATTTCAGCATGATGGCACGGATTATATTGAAGAAGCTTTAACTCGAGGGGCAACAGGCATTGTCGCTCCTGCAGAGTTTAAAGCCCAAATCAAGGCTCGTTTTGCCAATAGCTATCCTGATGTTTCATTTTTTATAACACCTGAAATACGTAAAGCGGCTAGTTATCTTGCTGTGGAGTTCTATCCGTTGCAACCACAAAACATTGTGGCGGTTACGGGAACAAATGGTAAAACCTCTGTAGTGACTTTTACACGTCAGATCTGGGCTCAGATGAATCTCCCAGCGGCAAGCTTGGGAACTTTAGGGCTTATTATTGAAGGGAAGCCTCTGCCCCCTCCTACTGGAACGGCGGGGTTGAATACACCTGATCCCATAAGGCTGCATCAAATCCTTCACATGTTAAAAGAAGATAACATCGATCATCTCGCTTTTGAGGCTTCCAGTCATGGGCTTCATCAAAATCGTTTGGATTCCGTTCGTTTTAAGGCGGCTGTTTTTACTAATTTTACGAATGATCATTTAGATTACCACCAAACCATGGAATCCTACTTTGAAGCAAAATGTCGTTTGTTTCAGGAACTTATGGTTCATGATCGTGATAGCTTTGCAGTTTTGAATACGGATATCCTTGAATATGAAAAGCTGAAGACCCTTTCTCGAAAGAGAGGCCTCAACCTTCTCACTTTTGGCAAAGCTGGGGAAACCATTCGCATTAAGTCCATTGTGCCCAAGGAGGGGAGTCAAGCTGTTTCTCTTACCGTTGAAGGGAAAAGTTATGATTTCAATTTGCCGCTTGTGGGTGAATTTCAAGTGTATAATACAGTTGCAGCTTTGGGAGCTGTGATGGCATGTGGGGGAAAAATGACCTCTGCCCTTGAAGCATGTGAGAAATTACAAGGAGTGCCAGGACGTCTTGAAATCGCTGCTCAAGGGGTTTATGTGGATTATTCCCATACACCTGATGGATTAAAATTAGCTCTGAAGGCCTTAAGGCCACACACAAAGGGTAAGCTTATTGTTGTATTTGGGTGTGGGGGAAACCGAGACGCTTTTAAAAGACCTCTTATGGGAGAGATTGCACATCAGCTTGCAGATAAAGTTATTGTCACAGATGATAATCCACGTTATGAAAATCCTGCTGATATACGTCAGCAAATACTTGCTAAATGTCCCGGAGCTCTTGAAGCTGCTTCTCGACGTGAAGCGATTAAAATGGCTTTAAAGGAAATGAAGCCAAAAGATGTGGTGTTGGTTGCTGGAAAAGGTCATGAGACCTATCAATTAATTGGAGATCAAGCGTTTCCCTTTAACGATGTAGAAGAGGTTCAAAAATGCATGAATTTGTAACTCCTCTTTGGACGTCAAAGGAAGTGGATCAAATAACAGGCGGTGAGTCAACTTCTCCTTGGGTGTGTTTTGGTCTTTCCATAGACACCCGCACCCTTGAAAAGGGGGATCTTTTTATTGCCCTTCAGGGTGAAAAGGGCGATGGAACGCCTTTTCTACAAGAAGCCTTCGATAAAGGGGCTGCAGGAGCCATGGTACCTTGTGCTGCAAAGACATCGCTTCCTCTCCTTGTTGTTGAAGATACGCTGGCTTCTTTGGGGAAACTCGCTATTGCGAGGCGCCAAATGTGTTCTGCAACACGTATTGCTATAACAGGAAGCGTTGGAAAAACCAGTACAAAAGATATGCTCAAATGGGCTTTGAAAGATCAAGGCCCCACTCACGGAAGTATAGCAAGCTATAATAATCATTGGGGCGTTCCCTTGACCCTCGCTCGGATGCCAGAGACGACAAAATTTGGTGTCTTTGAAGTGGGGATGAATCATGCGGGAGAAATCCTACCCTTATCCCAGATGATAAAACCACAGATTGTTATTATTACAACCGTTGTGGAAGCCCATACTGAATTTTTTAAAACAGAAGAAGACATCGCGCGAGCAAAGGCTGAAGTTTTTGACGGCATGGAGGCGGGAGGCTCTGTCCTTTTAAATGGGGATAATATTTATTTTTCCCTGTTATCTCACCTGGCTTCTGAAAAAGGACTCAAGGTTTCCACCTTTGGTAAAGACAAAACAGCCGATTTTAGATTCGTGTCATGGGAAGGAGAGGAAGAGAAAAGTCAGGTAACCGTAGATATCCAAGGCAAACAACTCAGATATACCCTTCCTATGCCAGGGTTTCATTGGGCGATGAATAGCCTTGCTGCTTTAGGAGGAGCTTTTCTCGCAGGGGCAGATGTGGCTCAAGCGGCCTGCTCTCTTGCTACCATAAAACCGTCTTATGGACGTGGCCAGTGGTATAAGGGCGACTTTACTGTGATTGATGAAAGTTACAATGCTAATCCCGCGTCTATGCATGCAGCTATAACAGTTTTAGGAAAAAGCGGCACTGGGCGGAAAATTGCTGTGATTGGAGATATGCGGGAATTAGGAAGTCTCTCCCAGAAGCGCCACGAAGAGCTTTTAGATTGCCTTTTAGAGAATAAAATAGATCTGGTTTTTTGCTGTGGTTTCTATATGTCTTTTTTGTTTAAAAGGTTGCCTGAAGCCTTAAAGGGCGGATACGCTCCTACGGCTTTGGAATTGATCCCCTTAGTTTTAAAGGAAGTGAAAGCAAGAGATATTGTGAGTGTGAAGGCATCTTTAGGAACAAGGGTCAAACCCATCGTTGAGGCGCTTCTCACCCTTCAACATAAGACCATAAAAAAGGTAGGCTGAGGTATGTTTTATTATCTCTACAAGCTCTATGGTCAAGAGGTCCTTTTTTTCAATCTCTTTCGTTACATTACCTTTCGCACAGTTGGAGCCTTGCTGACGGCCCTTCTTATTAGTTTTATATGTGGGCCTTCTCTCATAAGATGGCTTAAGAAACATCAGGGCCATGGCCAACCCATACGTGATGACGGCCCTTCCTCCCATCTTCTGACAAAACAGGGAACGCCTACCATGGGAGGGAGCCTTATCCTCTTGAGTATGACCTTAGGAACCCTCCTATGGGCAAATTTGTCCAATAGCTATATATGGGTTGTTCTTATAGTGACTCTTGGGTTTGGATGTCTTGGGGCCTATGATGATTATTTAAAACTCACGCGAAACAGTGCTCACGGGCTTTCTGCTAAGACAAAATTCTTGATTCAAATTCTTATGAGTGGTGCTGCAACCTATGGAGTGATGAGCTTAGGAGACCCTGCGCTTGCCACCAGTACCTCCATTCCTTTTTTCAAAAATATTTTTATCGATTTAGGGTATTTCTATATTCCTTTTGGGATTTTTTTAATTGTAGGATCGTCAAATGCTGTTAATTTAACCGATGGTCTCGACGGACTTGCCATTGGACCCGTGATGAGTGTTGCGGCTTGCTTTGTACTCATTTCCTATTTGGTTGGAAATCACATTTTTGCAAATTATCTCCAGATCGCCTTTGTCCCTGGAACAGGTGAGTTGGCTATTATTGGAGGCGCCTTGATCGGGGCAGGTTTGGGCTTCTTATGGTATAATGCCCCTCCGGCCCTTGTATTTATGGGAGACACTGGCTCTCTTTCCACAGGGGCTGCTTTGGGAGTTATCTCCATGATTACAAAGCATGAATTTATACTTGCGATTGCTGGAGGTCTTTTTGTCGTAGAGGCTGTTTCTGTTATTCTTCAAGTAGGATATTTTAAACTTTCAGGGGGAAAGAGAATCTTTTTGATGGCTCCGATTCACCACCATTTCGAGAAAAAAGGATGGTCTGAGCCAACGATTGTTTTTAGATTTTGGATTGTTTCTATTGTTTTAGCCCTCTTAGCCCTCGCGACCCTTAAATTACGTTAGAGAGATGATTGTTCCGATAGATTATAAAGATAAAAAAGTGGTGATCCTGGGACTCGGCAAGTCCGGGAGATCCCTTGCCCATAGTCTTTCTAATGCAGGGGCTCAGGTGTTCGCTTGGGATGATCAGGAAAAGGCGCGAGATGCGGCGCAGAAGGAAGGCATTCCCTTAAAAGATATTGAAACCATTAAGTGGAAAACAATTGATCATTTTCTTTTAAGCCCTGGCATTCCTCATCAATATCCCGCGCCCCATCCTGCTGTAACCCATGCTCAGATGGCACATTTACAGCCCATCTGTGATCTTGACATTTTGTGGAAAAGCCATCCTCGTGCGCGTTATATTGGGATTACAGGAACTAATGGAAAATCAACGACAACGGCCTTGATTGCCCATATTCTTAAAGAAAGTGGCGCTTCTGTTGAAGTCGGAGGGAACCTTGGTGTTCCTGTTATGGAGCTTCAATCCTTAGATGAAAAGGGGGTCTATGTTTTAGAAGTTTCTTCCTATCAGCTGGAGATTTCTCCAAGTCTTCATTTTGATGTCTGTGTCTTACTGAATATCACGCCTGATCATTTAGAGCGCCATGGAGGTATGGAGGGCTATATTCAAGCAAAGAAGTTGATTTATCAAAATTCTACAGGAGAGGATACGCTTATTATCAGTGTGGACGACCTTCCCTGTTTAACCATCTATGAAGTCCTTAAAACTTCTGGCACACTCAAGCTCCTTCCCATTTCAACCTGTAAGATTTTGCCCGAAGGAATTTATGTGAAAGAGGGGCTTCTCTATGAGAAGGGTGAGTTCATCCTGGATTTAAAAAATTTCCCCGCTCTTCAAGGGACACATAATTGGCAAAATATCGCTGCGGCTTATGCAAGTCTAAGGTCATTTGGGTTGAAGGTCGAAACAATCCTTCAGGGTTTGAAGTCATTCTCGGGCCTTGCACATCGGCAACAAATCGTTGCGGCATTTGAAAACATCACCTTTGTTAATGATAGCAAGGCAACAAATGCTGAAGCAGTGGCCAAGGCCATGCTGTGTTTTAAGGGACGCCCTCTCTATTGGCTTTTGGGCGGACGGCCTAAAGAGGGAGGTATTGAGAGTCTCAGACCCTATTTCCCCCTTATTGAGCATGGTTTCGTATTTGGAGAAGCCGCCTCTAGCTTTTCTCTCAGTTTGGGACAAGAAGTTCCTCACACCGTTTGTCAAGCCCTCAAAGAAGCCACGGAACAAGCAGCAACCTTGGCTTTGAAGAAAAAAAAATCAAATGCAGTGGTTCTCCTTTCTCCCGCCTGCGCAAGCTTTGATCAATTTAAAGATTTTGAAGCCAGAGGAGAGGCCTTTTGCTCTTACGTTCAAGAATTAACTCACCCCTATGAGAGTCAAGTGAGGAGGGCTCAATGCTCTCCATAGCAAGGACGAATACGAGTCTTATAGGGCAATGGTGGTGGACATTGGATCGTTGGATACTTTTCTCCCTCATTGCCCTTATTTTCTTAGGGATCCTCCTTATTATGGCGGCAAGCCCAGCTGTGGCGGACCAACACCATTGGAATTCCTTTTATTTTATCAAAAAGCATCTCCTTTTTTTAATGCCTGCCTTTGCTACATTAATAGGCGTTTCTCTTCTTTCTCTTCATGATATCAAATGGTTTGCCCTTGGTGTTTTCGGGATCAGTTTGTTAGGGCTCTTTCTTACGCTTTTTCTCGGCGTAGAGATTAAAGGGGCCATGCGGTGGCTTAATATAGGAGGGCTTTCTCTTCAACCCTCTGAGTTTGTGAAGCCGGCCTTTGTTGTTGTAAGCGCGTGGTTGTTTTCGAGCCAGAAAACAGAATTAGCCTCTTCAGTAAATCTTGTTTCCTTAGGGCTGTATTTAGGCATTGTCGGGTTGTTACTTTTACAACCGGATCTTGGAATGACGGCTCTTGTAACCGTTGTATGGTTCGTTCAGTTTTTTCTTGTGGGCATGCCCTTGCTTTGGATTTTTCTCGCCCTTGGGTTTTGTATGTGTGGACTTTTTGCCACTTACTTCCTTTTTCCGCATGTAAGCCGGCGAGTTGACCACTTTTTGAATCCTGACGTGGGAGATAAGTATGGAGATCACTATCAAATAAATCAGTCCTTAGAAGCTTTTTTAAATGGAGGTTTGTTTGGCAAGGGACCTGGAGAAGGGACGGTTAAGAAGTTTCTTCCAGACGCACATGCAGACTTTATTTTCGCAGTTGCTGGGGAAGAATTTGGCATGATTTTTTGTATTGGTATTGTTCTTCTCTTTGCCTTTATTCTGTTGCGGTGTTTAATGCGCCTTTTTGAAGAAAATAATATGTTTGTTGTTCTATCCGTTTCTGGCTTGGTTGTTCAATTTGGTTTGCAAGCCATAATCAACATGGGATCAACGTTAAATTTACTCCCTACAAAAGGGATGACCCTTCCTTTTATTAGTTATGGAGGGTCATCCCTTATAGCCCAAGCTCTTGGAATGGGAATGGTTCTAAGCCTTACACGTCGAAGGATTGGAGAGTATGACCAAACTTAAAAATGCAATTGTTCTTGCGGCTGGTGGTACAGGGGGACATGTGTTCCCGGCACAAGCTCTTGCCAAAGAATTAAAGGCTGAAGGATATGATGTTTTTATCCTGACAGATAATCGTGGCTATCAATTTGACCTTAAAGGTGTGTCTCACATCAAAATTCCAGCTGCTCAATTGGGGGGTTCTATCGATAAAAAGATTAAAGGCTCCTTTAAGTTGATGGCGGGGATAGCTGTGGCCCTTTGTCATTTAAGACGTTTAAAACCTGCTGTGGTTGTAGGTTTTGGGGGCTATGCCTCTCTGCCGACTATGCTGGCAGCCATAGTCTTGAGAATTCCTACCATCATACATCAAGCTGATGCCTATTTTGGGAGAGCCAATCGTGTCTTAGCCCCCTTTGTCACCCGTATTGCCACCTCATTTCCTCATGTGGAAAACATTCCACCTTCGTGTCAGCAAAAGGTCAGCTATACAGGACTTCCTGTTCGGTCTGATATTAAATTCGCATCCTACTCAGTATCAAAGGGAAAACAGGCTTTTCATCTTCTCATAACAGGGGGAAGTCAGGGGGCTAAAGTTTTTGGAGAGGTCATTCCTCAAGGCATTGCTCTTTTAGATACTTCTCTTCAAAAACAGATTCATGTTCATCAGCAATGTCGTCCGGAATTTTTAGATCGCACTCAAGCTCTTTATGCTAAGACAAAGGCACAAGTTGAACTTGCCCCTTTTCTCAAATCCATGGGGGACAGGTACAAAAAGGCGCATCTTTTTATCTCCCGTGCGGGGGCTTCGAGTGTCTTGGAGGCGGCCCTTGTAGGAAGGCCCGCCCTTTTTATTCCTTACCCCTATGCGATGGATGATCATCAGATATATAATGCACAAGAAGCGGTGAAGGCTAAGGGCGCTTGGATGATGCGCGAAAAGGAGTTTACTCCGGAGGCCTTATGTTTATTTTTGTCCTCACTGATGGCTTCGCCTCAGAAATTAGAAAAAGCAGCGGCGAATATACAAACCATCGCCATTATTGATGCTACTTTAAGATTGACTCATCTTGTGAAAATGATCGCAGCTTAGGAATAAAATTTTAGATGCAAATTCTTCGGTTAATTTTTATTATTTTTTTGTCAGGTATATTCTTCTTTTCTTTGTCCCCTTGTGAAGGAATGGAAGATCATACCAAAGAAATTGAGGATTCTAATTTACCTCGATCAATAACAATAAGAACAGAAATAAAGAGAAATGAAATACTTAGTAATAGTGCAACGGCGCAATTGATAGATGAAGGATATACTTGTAGTCCTACATTCATATATAGTAGAAGATATAAATATTTCAAATTTATACCCGCTCGAGGTCCCTTATCTCTCCCATGCTCCTCAATAGATTTTCTTTATAAAGGGAATGGCTTTTTTGAAAAAGATGGAAAAGAAATTGTTATTTATGGTAAAAAAGCAGGAAAAGGAACTATCGTTTTTCCGAAAAATAAAGTTATTTATCGTAAACCTTATTGCGCGACCAATAATGTACCAATAGTTGAAATACAAAATACACTTCAAAGTGGAGTGGTTAATATTCTTATTCCTCTTTTTGGAATCTCCAGAAAAGATGACTGGAATCAGGTGTACTTTCCATATGGTGGTTTTATTGAGGATGAAGCTGATATTAAGACGGCAGAACAATTTTATTTTAGTATCCATAGTAGCCACTCTTCAACAGAAGTTCGCGTTCGATCTCATACTCAACTCCTCAAAATCAACGTTAATTGCTTGAATGGACGCAATATTAGGATGGAAAATCTACCCCATTCTGGACCATCAGCTTTTGATATTCCAAGAGAACACGGAATTTCCGCAGGGGCTGCTCTTTGTGAGGGATATGCCAAATTTGAATTCATTCAACCAACTCCTGAAGGAGTTGTTAGACAAGTTTATAAGTCATTTCAGTGTTCTCATCCTGGCGGTAGTTTTAAGCTTGTTGATATTCTCTTTGTTCAAGATTTAGAACATACCTACCTCCAAAAATTTGAAGATTTCCCTCCTCAAATTGATCCAAACGATCTTTATTTGAAAGAAGACCTTTTGGCTAAAATTCAAGCAAACCTTCAAATTACAAAATTAGAAGAAGCTTTAGCCGAAGAAAATATAAAAGAAAAAGGGCAAGCGGTTCAAGCTCTCTCTCCATTTTGGGAAGATATTCAGTATTCGCTCATTGTGGCGGCTAGATTCATAGACCGTCATCCGTATCTCGCTGAAATAACAATTCAAGGGTTACAGCTTGCTTTGGGAGGTCCACTTAAATTTGCCTTTATGAAAGTTGCTGATTATTTAGTTGGGGATAAAGTTGAAAAGTGCAAAGAGATTGCTCAACGATTCCTTGCAGAAAAATTAAATGTTCCCCAAGAGCAAGTTGAACTGACGGGAGCTGTTATTAGTCTGAGGGTCGATCTCTTTCTTTCCCAACCCGCTCACGTCATTCAAAGCGCAAAAAAGGTTTTGAGCACAGCGAAAACGCTTGCGCAAAGAAAGCAGATTAAGAAACAAATTAGAAAGGCTAAAGAATTTGAGGACCTATCTAGATTAACTCTTCCTCCCTCTTCCTCAAAACCACTTGAAACTGAAGGATCTTTGAGATCTCTTGATTTAGCTCGGACTCCGCAACCCTCTTCTAAGTCTGCGCCTCTTGACTCGCAAGGAAGATGGCCTCAAAAAGAAGGAAAGGAATGGAGAGATACGATTATCGGTCGAGGACAAGAAACCGGAGGAATTGATGGAGGTGTTCAGCAAACCTATGGACATCGTTTTCGTTCTTATCGAGAAGCCATCACAGAGGCAAAGAAAGGCGATACTGACCAGGTTTATATGAACAGAGGGTATAAAAAGGCAACAGGCGAATCCGTTACACCTAACCGTCGCCCTGATGTGATTGTCGTTAAAAAAGACAAAACTGTGCATGCTATTGAAGTCCAATCGAAAACAGATAAACCAGAAGTTCTTTTCCAAAGGAACCAAGAATCCATGAAGCGGCTTCCTCCGGAAAGAGAAGGTAAGGTTCGTATCATTGAACCCACGAAAGCCAAGGAACTGAATCAATGAAAAAAGAAGGAACATGTACGGCACTAGCATTCTATGATCTAGAAAAAGACAGCATAGATTTAAGAGGACTTTTTACGTTTTTTGAAGACTGGTTTCTAGAGCAAGGCTATACGCCTATGCGAGGTAGTGCTGATGGAGAAGGAATTAAGGCCACAAAAACCTGGACGTTTAAATACACAAAAAAGTTTTTAGAAAAAAGAAATTTTGAGAAAATTATAGCTTTTTGGTTCGCAGCTTATCCTCCTGAGTGGGATTATGATGCAACGGATTGCCTTTTATCTGTAAACCTGAGTACGAATAGAAATGTTTTTGATTTTTACTTTCACAATTCTGTAGTTCCCTTTGAAAGAGGTTTAATTGAATCCCTAATCAAAGACATCTCTCGTTACCTTAAAGCTCAGTATGGCATTGTCTACCAACGAGACTTTGATAAGGGACCTGGACTTTATGCGGGTGGAGTTATTACAGGGTTGGATGGGTATAAATTCCCAGAACAAGAGGAAGAAGAAAAAAGAATTGCGGAATGGCATAGGAGATATTTCAGACCTTGGCGTTATCATCTTGGTCAACTTCGCGATGTTTATCCCATGAATCTTCTTTCAGACGCTCACTTAAAGGAACCTGTTTTCGGGAAAACTTTGAAGGAGTGGATTGAATCTTCTCCAAACCATGGAGAACTCAAACCTTTAACAGACATTCTCTGGGAGTGGTGGGTACCTGAAAACAAAATCTCGGCTGTTCGAGAAGAGCTGCGTCCAACAGGATTAATCATTTGCATATAGGTGTTGAGAAAAATAATATGATGAACCTTAAAAATTTAAAAGAAAAAAAGATCCACTTCATTGGTATCGGTGGAATTGGAATGAGTGGCCTTGCTGAACTTCTTGTTCAGAAAGGGTATGACGTGAGTGGGAGCGATCTCTCAAAAAATGACAATACTTTTCGCCTTGAAAAAGAAGGTGTCACGATTTTCACAGGACATGATCCACATACTTTGAGTGGAAAGGATATTATCGTGAGGTCGACGGACATCAAAGAAGATAATCCTGAATTAAGAGAAGCCCGTCTTTTGGGAGTACCTATTCTCCATCGTTCGGAAATGTTGGCTCTTTTAATGCAAGAACATCAGGGAATTGCGATTTCTGGAACCCATGGAAAAACAACTACCACAGCATTAACGGGATGGGTGTTTGAAAAGTCCGGGCTTGATCCTACCATTATTAATGGTGGTATTATGAACGCCTGGAAATCTAACGTCAAAATAGGAAAAGGTCAGTGGTGTATAGCCGAAGCCGATGAATCTGATAGAAGCTTTTTAAAGCTGCCTCGAAAAATAGCCGTTGTGACAAATATCGATCTCGAGCATATGGACCATTACGGAAGTTTCGAAAAGCTCTATGAAGCTTTTGAAATTTTTACAACCCATCTTCCTGCAGATGGGCTTGCTGTTTTAGGGATCGATAACCCTCAAGTTTATGCCCTTTGGAAGCGCATAAAAGAGGAGCAGAAGTGTGCGACCTTTGGGGTCCATCCTGAGGCCGATATTCGGGCAGAAAATATTCGTGTTACTTCCAAGGGGTCACGGTTTGATTTAATCCAAAAAAATCGTCGGTTAAAAATGTCCTTAAGCCTTTATGGACATCATAACGTGTTGAATGCTTTGAGTGTTGCAGTCGTTGCTTTTGAATGTGGCATTAAGGAAGAACAGATGTGTAAAGCTCTTACCTCTTTCAAAGGCGTTCAACGCCGCTTTACACAAGTAGGGGAATGGGGAGGAATCACAATTATTGATGATTATGCCCATCATCCTATTGAAATTAAAGCTACTTTAAAAGCAGCAAAGGATGTAACACAAGGACGTATTATTGCCGTCATTGAACCGCATCGTTATAGTCGTCTTATGGATCTCTTTCAAGACTTTGCGAGCTGTTCTGAAGGGGCAGAAATTACGATCGTTTTGCCTGTTTATGCAGCGAGAGAAACCCCAAAAGAGGGAATTACCCATCAAAAATTAGTTGAAGCCATGAAAGGAGAGGTTCATTGCTGTAATACAGCCGAAGAGCTTCCTTTCCTTATTAAATCTCTCGGAAGAAAGGGGGACATGGTGATATGCTTAGGAGCAGGATCTATTTCTTCTCTTGCTCGAAAATTGCCAATGCAATTAAATAAAAAAGCTCTTCAATCAACCGCGTGAGGAAGTATGGCCTTAGTAGAAAAAGAACTCAAAAGGATTTTACCGAAGGTAAGAGGGCGTTACCTCTTTAATGTTCCTTTAGCGCCAACCACATGGTTCCGTGTGGGAGGGGCTGCGCAAGTGACCTTTAAACCTGCAGATATCCAAGATTTGGCCTTTTTCCTCCAAAATCGTCCCTCTAATCTTCCTTTGCATGTAATTGGCGTTGGCTCAAATATTTTGGTGAGAGATGGAGGCATTCAAGGCGTGGTCATAAGACTCGGTCAAGGCTTTACAAATCTTTTTGTCGATGAAACTCAACTAGATGCCGGAGCAGCCGTTCTTGATCGTACCATTGCAACCGTGTCTGCGGAGGCCGCAATTACAGGTTTTGAATTTTTATGCGGAATACCAGGAACAGTAGGCGGGGCTCTGCGCATGAATGCAGGCGCCTATGGCTCCGACATTTCGCAAGTCTTAGTCTATGCTCAAGTCATGGATTCTCAAGGAACTCTTCATCAATTATCAGCCCAAGAATTAGGGTTAAGTTACCGCCACTGTGACCTATCGAAGGAGTGGATTTTTATTGGAGCGCGTTTTAAAGGAGAAAAGGGCGATTCAAAGATGATTCAGAAAAAAATTTCCTCATATCTTGAGGAAAGAGAGCGTACGCAGCCCGTTAAAACCCAAACAGGGGGAAGCACATTTGCCAATCCTCCTCATGAGAAAGCTTGGCAGCTTATTGAAAAGGCGGGCTGTCGTGGGTTAAAAAAGGGCGGAGCCATGATTTCAGAGCTCCACTGTAATTTTATGATTAATACGGGCAATGCAACTGCTACTGACCTTGAAGAACTGGGTGAAGAAGTTAGGCATCGTGTTCTTGAAAAAACAGGAGTTGACTTGCGTTGGGAAATTGAACGAATGGGGATTGCAAAATCTTCTCAGGTTGGAGAGAGAGCCGCATGAAGAAAAGAGTTGCTGTGTTAATGGGTGGTTTTTCTTGTGAGAGAGAGGTTTCTCTCTCAAGTGGTCAAGGCGTTGTTAAAGCTCTTCATGACTTAGGCCATGAGCCTATTCCCATTGATGTGACACGCGATATGGGACAGCTGGTCCAAACATTGGATGAAAACAAACCTGATGTGGTTTTAAATATTCTCCATGGGCGATGGGGTGAAGATGGTTGCATCCAAGGGATCTTAGAAATGATGGGACTTTCCTATTCTAATTCTGGTGTTTTGGGCTCTGCTCTTTCCATGAATAAGGTGATTGCTCGTGACATTTGTCAAATGAATGGAATCAGAGTTCCCGAAGGCAAGGTTGCAAAACTTGTTGAAGCGTGTGCAGGCCAAGTTTTGACCTTTCCTTATGTTATTAAACCCATTGGAGAGGGTTCTAGCGTCGGCGTCTACATTGTTATGGATGAAAATTCTCCTTTACCCAAGCTCCAAGATTGGCCCTTTGAGAAAGAGGTTTTGGTTGAACGCTATATTCCGGGACGAGAGCTTCAAGTCGCAGTGTTAGGAGGGAAAGCACATGGAGCCATTGAAATTTGCCCCCATAGTGGATTTTATGATTATGAGGCAAAATATACAGAAGGAAAGGCAGTACATTTAATGCCTGCTCCGATTCATCCAAAAGCGTATGCTCAAGTACTTGACTGGGCAGAAAAAGCTCATAATGTTTTGGGTTGCCGCGGCGTTACGCGCTCTGATTTTCGCTATGATGATACACAAGGTGAACCTGGGATCCTCTATTTCTTGGAAACGAACCCTCAGCCGGGTTTAACGCCCTTATCTTTGGTTCCCGAAATTGTCGCTCATCAAGGAATGAGTTATGTTCAACTCATAGAATGGATGGTGGAGGACGCTTCATGTCGGCGGTAAAAACGAATAAACAGTTTTCGCCCCAAAGAAAAAAAACACAACGTAGATATGGACGGAGTTTTAGACTGCGCCGCATTTTGGTTGTTGGGGTGTGTTTAAGTGTTTGCGTTTTTTTCCTTTGGGCTTATTTTCATGCCGCAGCCTTGATATCCCAAGGGCTTTCCAAGCTAGAGATGACGGTGGCTCATATGGGATTCATCCTTGAGGACGTTATTGTTGAGGGGCGCATCCGCACCAATAAGACTCAAATCCTTAAAGCCGCCAATTTATCGCGTGGAAAATCCATTTTATCCATTGACCTCAATGCCGTAAAGGCAACGCTTGAACGCGTTCCTTGGGTGAATGCTGTATCTGTAGAAAGACGTTTTCCTGATACTCTTTTTATCCGTATTTCTGAAAGGGAACCTGTGGCTATTTGGCAAAATAAAAGCCAAGCCTTTTTGGTCGATCGAGGCGGGCAATTAATCGAGGCCGAAGATATCCATAAATATGGAGGCCTATTACACATCAGCGGTGAAAAAGCTCCTCAACATGTGGGCTGTCTTATCTCGCTTCTTGAGAAATTTCCCGAAATTAAGAGTCGTGTCACAACTGCTGTTCACTTAAGGTCTACACGTTGGGATATTCGCTTGGATGGGCGGGTTGATGTTAAGTTGCCCGAAAAGGGAGCAGAGCAAGCCTTAGCTTATCTTTTAGATCTTGAAAAGCATCATCGTCTAAGAGAAGGGGACATTTTAAATATCGATTTAAGAATCCTTAATCAAACGGTGTTACGTTTAACCCCTGAAGCTGCTCAAAAGAAGAATAAGACAGGAAAAGATGCTTAACTGGAACCGCGATCATTTGAGGAGGCGAGGAAGCGTGATTGCGGGGTTGGATGTGGGATCAACCAAAGTCATTTGCGCTATTGCTCAAGTTAAAGGAAAAGATGAAATCGAAATTATAGGGGTGGGCCAACACTCCTCCGCGGGCGTTAAGTCTGGCTTGATTATTGATATGGAAGCTTCTGTTAATTCTATTGTTAATGCCGTTCATATGGCGGAAAAAATGGCGGGGATTACCCTTCAGAATGTGATCATCAGCATTAACGGAAGTCATCTCCAATCCGTGACGCTTTCTGTTGAGATGGATGTCTCTGGTCACCCCATCAATAATGCGGATGTGCGAAAAATCCTTATGCAGGCCAAGGCTTCTCAAGAAAGCCAGGTGTTTCAGACCCTACACATGGTTCCCACGAGCTATGCCTTGGATGAAACGAAGGGAGTGCGCGATCCCCGTGGCATGTATGGCGAAAAATTGAAAGTGTCCATTTATGCGCTCTTGAGTAAGGCAAGCCCAATCTATAACCTAAGTACCTGTGTGGCACGCAGCCATCTTGAGGTGGCGAGTATTGTTGCCGCTCCTTACGCCTCGGGGCTGGCGTGTTTAGTAGGTGATGAAATGGAATTAGGGGTGATCCTCATTGATATGGGGGGGAGCACCACGTCCTTTGCTGTTTTTCATGAAGGCCAACTGCGGCATGCAGAATGTATTCCTATTGGCGGACATCATATCACCATGGATATCGCGCGTGGCTTTTCAACTACCTTGCCTCATGCCGAACGGTTGAAAACACTTTATGGAAGTGCCGTCTCATCCGTTGCTGATGATCGAGAAATGATCACCGTTCCTTTAGTTGGAGAAAAGCGGGGGGAATCTGTGAATCAAATGCCGCGGTCTGCCCTTGTTTCTATCATTAAACCTCGGGTTGAAGAAATTTTTGACTATGTGAAGGAACGCCTTTCAAAGACAGGAGGAAAAGTATTTTTAGGAGGCCGTTTAGTTTTGACAGGAGGAGCAAGTCAACTTGCGGGAGCACGGGAAATTGCTTCCTTAACCTTAAGGAAAAATGTCCGTCTCGGAAAACCCCTTCATATTGGTTCTTCAGAGCTGGCACAGAGCCCCTCCTTTTCAACCTGTGCGGGACTTTTATCCTATGGTCAGGGAGGACATCAAACGCACCAACGTGGTCTTTCCATGAAAAATTCAAGACTTGCCTTACAACAAGTAGGATCTTTTCTCAAAAAAATTTGGTGATGATTTTTCAGTCAGAGTATGTGTATTATGTGAATAGAAAAGAGAATATGGAGATCTAGAAATGACCCAACTTCAAAGTCAAGAAAAAAAGGAACTGAAGCCGCGCATTACCGTGATAGGTGTTGGTGGGGCAGGAGGTAATGCCGTCAATAATATGATTCGTGGAGATCTCCAAGGGGTTGTGTTCATTGCCTCAAATACGGATGCGCAAGCTCTCTCTTTATCTTTGGCGGAGTCTAAAATTCAGCTTGGGTTTGAAGCAACGCAAGGTTTAGGTGCGGGATCCCATCCCGAAGTAGGACGTCTTTCGGCGGAAGAGAGCATTCATGAGGTTGCAACGCACATTGATGAAAGTAACATGCTTTTCATCACTGCGGGAATGGGTGGTGGAACTGGAACGGGAGCAGCGCCAGTCATTGCAAAAGCAGCAAGGGAAAAAGGAATCCTTACAGTGGGTGTGGTGACGAAACCCTTCCATTTCGAAGGAGCCAATCGTATGCGCACTGCTGAAAAAGGTATTGAAGAGCTCCAGAAATATGTAGACACTTTAATTATTATCCCAAACCAGAACCTTTTCCGGGTTGCCAATGAAAAAACTACCTTTGCAGACGCTTTTAAAATGGCAGATGATGTTCTCTATTCTGGTGTTCGTAGTATTACAGATTTGATGATGAAACCTGGTCTCATTAATCTTGATTTTGCGGACGTTCGTGCTGTGATGGGAGAGATGATGGGTAAAGCCATGATGGGGACGGGTGAGGCTCAAGGAGAAGGCCGTGCCATTGAAGCGGCTGAGGCGGCTATTTCAAGTCCGCTCCTTGATGATGTTTCTATGCGTGGTGCTAAGGCCGTTCTTATCAATATTACAGGTGGCCTTGATATGACTCTTTATGAGGTCGATGAGGCTGCCAACCGGATCCGAGAAGAAGTTGATTCAGAAGCTCAGATTATCTTTGGATCAACATTTGATGAAAGTTTGGAAGGACGTATTCGCGTGTCTTGTGTGGCAACAGGAATTGATGCCCAGGCTGCGAGTCTTTTGAGTAAGGCACGCATTTCTGAGCTTGAAAAGGAAATGCAACAAACCTCTTTCAAAATCGACAATGAAGTCATGCTTCAACCGATTGAGTCTTTCGAGAAGAACGCGGATGAGCCCCAGTTGGATTTTGATGAAAGGGTGATTCAGTTAAGTGAATCCACCTCGTTTGTGTCCTCTGATGATGGAGGTATGGAATCTTCTTATTTCAGCTCTTCCGAATCCTCAGCTCCACAAGAGCAACGTGCCTTTAGTTTATTTGATCGTTTGATGGGAAGAAAAAGAACAGTTGCAAAACACAAAGATGTGGCTCAAAAACCTTCGCCACGAACGACCATTCAAACAAAGTCTGAGCTTTTTCCTGAAGAAGACAGCGAGTCCGTTGAAATTCCAGCCTTTTTAAGACGCCAATCCGGTCGATAGGTCCTTAGAAGTCGTGTGTAACAATTCGTTATAATCAGTGATTTGTTTCGTGTTAAAGACACGGGTATCCTCTACATTAGAATAAAATGTATAAGGAATCACTGTGAGTCTTCAACACGCTTCATCGTTAATGACGCAACCCCAAGTTTGTCCGCTTGTTCCGCAGGTTGAGCCACATATTCGTCATTATCAAAAAACAATTGCAAAGGCTGTGTCATGCAAGGGGATTGGAGTACACTCAGGATCTCATGTAGCGCTTACCCTTTACCCCGCCGTGTCTGGAAGTGGCATCATCTTTATTCGCACTGATTTGGGAGGAGAAGAAATTCTCGCGCACTGGCAGGCCGTTGTGGATACACGGCAGTGTACCACTATTGGGAATAGTCAAGGGGCAACAGTCTCAACGGTTGAACATCTGATGGCCACCCTTGCTGCAAATGGTATCGATAACCTTCGCATTGAAATTGATGGACCAGAACTCCCTATCATGGATGGCAGCGCTAAACCCTTCATGGACCTTGTGGAGGCAGCAGGAATTCGTGAACAACGAGTGTCTCGTCGTGTGATTCGTGTTCTTAAAGCTATTACGGTTAAAGAGGAAGATCGGAAGGCTTCCTTGTCCCCAGCGTTTGATTGTGAAATTGAAGTTGATTTTGACTTTGCCGGGCGGCTACCTCATCCGGCGCAAAACTATGTTTTTTCTCCTTTGGAAGAAGATTTTGCTGAAAATATCGCCTCAGCCCGCACCTTTGGACTTCTTGAGGATGCGGAGAAAATATGGGCTGCAGGGCTTGCAAAAGGAGCGTCCCTTGATAATACGCTTGTTTTTGATGGGGAAAAGGTTCTCAATGAGGATGGGTTGCGCTATGAGGATGAGTGCGTGCGTCACAAGGTTTTAGACGTTTTAGGAGATCTTCATTTAGCAGGCGGCTTAATTCTTGGCAAATTCCATGGGGTTCGCACGGGCCATGGCCTTCATATAAAGCTTCTCAAAGCCCTTTTTGCCGATCCAAGCGCTTACGTGATTGAATCTCGATAGGATATTTCTTAGGGTGATTCAATAAAAACGCTTGCGAGGTGAACTCATATGTCATTAAATCTTCTTATATATCTTCCACTTCTGTTACTTTTAAGCTGAGTGGACGACCTGTAATATTAACGCCTTTTTTTACTTTGACTTCCTGAAGTTGATTACATCCTTCAAGATTAAGGGTTTTAAGTTTTGGTAGGAGGTGTAGATTTTCTATCTTAGTGAGGCAAGTGCAAAAAGCGGCTTCAAGGATTTCAAAATTTGAGTTTTTTCCCGAAAAAATCAATTCTTTAATGGGTGTCCCTGAAACATCTAAGGACTTTAATTTGGGAAGCTCTTCAAGGCCTATAAGACTCTTAACTCCAGAGAGACGTAAGTTGAGTTCTTCCAAATTCTTATTTCCTGAAAGGGTTAAGGATGTGAGGCCTGATGTATCTGAAACATTTAACCTCTTTAATGCCAAAAGATGTTCAAGGCCTGTAATGCTCGTAATTTTAGACTTCCATAAGTTGAGTTCTTCCAACTTCTCATTTTTTGCTGAAAAGGTTAGTGAGTCGACTCCTCCTGCTTCAACTATTAACTTTCTTAATGCCGAAAGGTGTTCAAGGCCTGTAATACCATTAACTTTCCCGCGAAAGATGAGTTCTTCCAAATTCTTATTTTCTGCTGAAAAGGTTAGTGGGCCGACTCCTTCTGCTTCAACTATTAACTTTTTTAATGCAGAAAGGTGTTCAAGGCCTGTAATACTATTAACTTTCCCGCGAAAGATGAGTTCTTCCAAATTCTTATTTTCTGCTGAAAAGGTTAGTGGGCCGAGTTCGTACCGATAGAATTTTCGCATAAGCTTACGTTCTGTTTCTGAAGAATATGTTTTAAATATTAACTTTTTTAAAGCCGAAAGGTGCTCAATACCTTTAATTGTAATACCAGCTTTGTCAAAGACCAGTTCTTCTAAGGCCGTGTTCATTTCTGAAAAAGTTAATGAATGCGTTCCTTCAGATAACTCTAATTTCTTTATTTTAGAGAAATATTGGAGATCAAAGTATGTCGTATCTGAATAACGTTGGAAACGGATGGTCAAAGTATTCTGAAGGAGTACATTTTTTAAATCATCGTTTGGGTTTTTTTCAAAATTCTTAAAAAGTTTGCTTAGTAATATTGTATATTTCTCTGCAATGGAATTATCTTCCCAGGAAAGAGAAGAGAGAACGTTTTTAAGCATTAAAGAAAGCTTGTCTTTCAGGAATTCTCCACCCGTTTCACCTACGATGGCTTTCCATTGAGACGCTAGGGCCTCAATAAAATCGAGCCTTGAGTCGTTGTCGGCCAAGGCGTGGTTATAAAGTTTATAAAGAGGAACTGTTATAGAAGGACTAAAATCCTGTGACAAAAGGTAGAGTGTTTCTTCTGCTGTGTGCCCTTTAACCATTGTAGGATGTTTAGAATCTAGATCCTCTGTTATTTTTCCAACTTTAACATTTTTAAGCTCAGAATGGCCTTGCGTCATTTTAATATCGAAAGAATAAGGAAAAAATTTTTCAGAAAATCGTCCTGTAACAGCTCCCCCTCCGAATAGATCAGTTTCGTTTTCCGTTGTTTTTTCAGGCCATACTTTGGAACAATCTATTTGAATTGTAGATGAAGGATTCAGAAATTTAAATAGCTCTTTAAAAGCATTTTCAAGACTATCCTTTTGTTTTTCTATCTTCTCCCCTTCTTTTGGAAAAGGAGTGAGCTCAAGGGAAAAAATATGTTGAAAAGCTCGCAAAAGGTTAAAATATCCTGTCTCAAACTCGTACTGACTATCGTGTACATATCGAATCACTGGGTTAGTTTTGTCTTCATTTAAATCTCCAATAACCCGGTTCCATGAGGAACGTATGTCAATATCTCCTGCATTGGCAAGACCAGGAGATTGCTGCTCA
>Ga0155456_141_pt1 | contig 39391 bp, 36 predicted proteins | sample RifCSPhighO2_12_FD_107114 | JGI IMG/M metagenome (GOLD analysis project Ga0155456, IMG submission 107114) | Alphaproteobacteria bacterium RIFCSPHIGHO2_12_42_13 | reverse complement strand
TTGTAAGGTTGTGGCAGAGAAAACTGGATATTCCCAAGAGACCGTATCAACGGTCTTTGATTATGCTATGCCGGTAATTTCAATAACACAGGGCGTAAAAAACTTCGTTCGCAAAGAAGCACCTACACTTCTTAAAAAGCTACCAGCCAGTCGAAATGTAAGTCCTCAGCTGCAAAAAGGCTCTGGATCTCCTCAAACAAGTCAGGGACCTCCGAAGGTTAATTCACAAGCACGAGTCAGACTCATTAATGATCGAAAGCCTATTAATTCCGAGTATGCTAAGAGTGTTTACCCTCTTGAAAAACTTCCAGAGAGCCTTCGTAGGAAATATCCTCATAGCGTACCATTCACAGGCACTGGACATCCCGATTTTTCAAGGTATGCTGTTAAAAAAGTACAGATTAAAATGACGGGTAATCGAAAAATAGACGAAGGTTTAGCTAATAAAGCCGCCGGACTTTCTAAAAAACCAGAAGGCTATACATGGCATCACCATCATGATAGTCAAACAATGATGTTAGTTGATGAGGAGCTTCACAAGGCAATTAAGCATACAGGTGGGGTGGCAAAAACAAAGAAATGAATATGGAAAAACATTACGGACCCTTGAATGAAGAATTTTTGCTTTGCATTGAGCAATTTTGGCAGTTTGGTCTTCCAAAAGATTATAAAATTTTTTTGCTTAAGTTTAATGGAGGAGTTCCCAAAAAAACAGCTTTCAATTTTAAAGGAAAACAAGAAGGATCTGTTTTGGATAGTTTTTATGGGATAGTTAGAGGGAACGATAATATACTTCTGGTTGCAAAAGATATAGGTCATAGATATCCCTCAACAATGCTGCCCATAGCAGATGATGTTTTTGGTAATCGAATTCTTCTTTCAGTAAAAGGCCCTGATAGAGGCAAAGTTTATTTTTGGGATCATGAAATGGAAGCTGGCGAGGGCGAAGAACCTTCCTATGATAATCTTACCCTCATTGCCGATAGTTTTGATGAATTTATTAACTCACTTCACGATATGAAAGAGTGAGGGACATAACAAATTTCGTTCTTTGACAAGTAAATAAGCTTCCCTTTTTCTGCAGCCATCCGGCATGGCAGCAGCCCTCACCTCCTTTGTCCTCAAACAGGACGTTAATGCAACTGTTCTGGCGTCTACCAATGCGGTTGAGAATAATTTCCTCCAGATCCCTGTTGCAATTGCTGCGGTTCTTCCAGAGGTCATCGCAGCAGCAAAGGTTTCCTGGGAGGTGTATTCTCTAACCCATGAGGAAGAACTTGAATATTACAAACAAGAAATTTGTAAGGTTGTGGCAGAGAAAACTGGATATTCCCAAGAGACCGTATCAACGGTCTTTGATTATGCTATGCCGGTAATTTCAATAACACAGGGCCTAAAGAGTATTTTCCGTAAAGCACCAGCTCTGCTTAAAAAACTACCGGCAAATCGAAATGTAAGCCCTGAAGTGCAAAAAGGCTCTGGATCTCCTCAGACGAGTCAGGGACCGCCGGTTGTGACAACTATCGCTAAGAAGTCTAAGGAATCAGTGAAAGATGGTAGAGCAGGAAAACAAAGAAGATTAAAGGAGCTTGCAAAAGATGTTAGACTTGGATCAGCAGACAGAGGATGGTTAAAACAAGAAGAAAAATCAATCGAGAGAAAAAGCTCTAAAATGGGTCGTGATGGAAGTTTAAAACCACAAAAGTATATTCGTGTTCCTCCAGGGAAAGAATTAGCTCATAAACGTGGCAAGGCAGCTAAGGACGGCAATAGTTATGAACATTCAGATTTACAGGATATCGATTTGCATAAATTACAACATAAGCACGAAGGATATAAATAATGCATGACTATATTTCTTCTTTACACATAACGCTTAAAAATTTAGATAAAAAATTAGGAGGAGATATCGCCTTTATACAACCAATAAATGAAGAAAACATACATGATTTCGAATCTTCCATCGATTGGAAATTGCCAAATATTTTTAAATATTTTTACTATAAAGAAACAAACGGAATTATTATAGATAACAAACGAATATATAGTATATATGACAAAACCCAAAAAAAAACTTGGGTGGAAAATCTTTCTAGGATGAATAATCCTGAAACAAGTCCTTGGTTTAATGGAAGACCTAATATCTTTAAGGATTACCTTATCATTGGCAATGACAATGATACGATTTTTTGTTTAAGTAAAAAATACGATATATCAAATCCCTCAATATACATATGCAAGAATTCTAACTCTTCTAAAGGAGTTGATTTAAATAAGCTTAATTTAGATTTAGAGGCATTAATTATAGAAATGGTAAAACAAGCATTTGAAGTGTGTTGATTATGGTCTTGGTGGGTGCCTGAGGACAAAATCTCGGCTGTTCGAGAAAAGCTTCGTCCAACAGGGTTAATTTGTGTGTGAGTGTGATGGTTGTTGGTGGTGGAAATGAAACTTTAACCTTAAAGGAGACTAAACATGAAACCTAAACTTATATTACTGACAATGGCTTTGGCCATGATAAATCTCTCTCCCCTTATGGCCGTTCTAGGACCAGACGAAGAGGAGAGAGAATCCCATACCATACATGGACACTATACCATAACGCAACCCGAGGCAGATGTCATCAGGAACCATGGAAATGTCCGCATTGAAGCTTCTGAGATACACCTGAATCAAGGAGTGAGTTTGCATGGAAGTGGATCCTTAGAGTTAGTGTGCGATGTTTTCAATAACCAAGGCAGCTTGGATATAAAAGAACCCGCAGAACAAAGCTAACTTGCTTTCATTAAGGAAAGGGATCCAATATTGGGTCCCTTTTTCTTTAGAAATCCAAACTTTACTGTTTTACTTCTCCCCCTCCAGACCTCGAGTATCCTCCGCCTCTAGTAGGGTGACCACTGCATCCCAATAATCTTCGCCCCCTTGCTTGCTGAAGTGCATGGTATGAAGACCTATAGAAGGTTTTAATATTCTCTAAGGTATCTACAGTTGAATTTCCCTCTGGAGGAGCAGAAAGAGACGTTAAAATTGTATCGATCTGCTCTTGAATAGAAATTAAAGGCTTAAGAAATTCATCCTTCCAGGAAAAGCTTTCCGCCAAAAGAGCTGCATTTAAAGAAGGGAGAAGATCTTTTGGAGATTTTAAGGAAGGAAGAATCGTCGTTAATTGGCTTTTTACCTTAGGGGAAAATAAAGGATCAGGATCTAAAGACTTAGCAAGTGCCTCAAGAAATGTTACCTTTTTTTGTAAAGGCTCCCATTTTTCTCTAAGATTAGAAAGGCACGTAGAAATTGCGTTTTTAGGATTTTTATCAGAGCTTTCTGTGGGAGAAAGGGGATGACTTGAAGAAGATGACGAGGAAGAAGTCCCTGAAGAAGAGGGAGAACTCTCATTTTTTGAGGGAAGAAGGGAAGATACATGAGAAGAATCTTCATCTTTTAAATCCGGCATCTTACCTTCTCCTCCAGAAGAGAGGACTTGATGTGGGGTGAGGGTTAATAAAGAAAGGCTTATTAAGACTTGTTTTAAATTCATATATTGTCCTTTTTTATTTTATTGGATTCAAATAACTTTAATGTTCTCATTAATTTTTTGCAATATATTTCTGTATAAAGGGGTGAGAAGATCCATAGATAGCAGAAAATATTTCAGCTGCCTGGGACAATTGTTTCCTAAGGACGTTGCTTGTATTCTCTTTATTATAGTGAAGAGGAGAAAACGTGCCTTTGGAATCTAACTGAGCATATGTTTTCTCATCGAGAAAAGATTTACAAAATGGTTTTATTTGCCCAAGAAACTCAGAAAGATAGTCAGCTGCTTTGGTTAAGTCTCCCATTTTGTATTTGATAACAGCGGCATGATAATAAGTTGTGAGAAACATTAATTTGAGATAATTGTTGTCGGGTTTCTTGTTGATGTTAAAAACGGCCTTACAATCCTCATAAGCTTCATTGAGTTTTCCTTGCTGAATGTAGGTTTCTGCTCGCAAGACTCTTGCAGGAAATGCTCGATAAGCTCCTAACAACTTTCCAAGGTTGTTGACGGCATCACTGAGGTGGGTTTCAGCTTCCTTTAGTTGACCGCCTCTCAAATAGATCTCTCCCATTCCTAAGGCGATTTGAGGTCTTAATAACGAGTAAGAAAACTTGTCTGAGTGATGGTCAAGAAGGTATTGAGCTTCCCTAAAACCTTTTTCAAAAGCGTCTTGATACTGGCCAAGGCGGTTATAGACTTGACCCAGTCTCCACTTGTGCTTTGCGAGAGAATCTGGAATGTTCCCTTGCTTTTTAAGATCTGACTTATAAACGAGGTGAGAGGCTCCCCAGGTTTCAAGACCTTTTATGGCATATTTTACAGCCTCATGAGCTTCTGGTTTATTGATATAGGTTTTGCTGTAAAGAGAGGCAAGATGCTCGTAGATTTCTGATTCTAGTTCTTTCTTTTCCTTCGAGTTTATTGATGCAATCATTTTTAAAGCTGCTTCAAAATAAGATTGAGCTTTGGGAAGGTCGTTCTTATCAGAGTAGGCAGCCCCCATTGTTTTGAGAATTTCTGCAGTTAAGAGGGTTGAATTGGGGATTTTCTTACAAAGACTTAGGCCCTTCTGACAATACTCTAAAGCTTCATCCAGATCGCCTAAATCAACGCAACTCAAGGCTAAGTCGCTCAGCATCTCAGCATAAAACTTTCCTTCAAGATGACTGTTCTTGTTTAAAATCTGTGTGAAATACTCCTTTGCAAGATGCAAGTTATCAGCACAACAATAATGAGAAGAGCCTATGAGCAAAAGCAGGTTTTCTCTATATTGTTCTTCTAAAGAAGCTGGCAATTTTAAACTCTTTAAGTTTTTGAGAAGAGCTTCTAAATGAGGCACCAACGGGAGAATATAAACGCACTTTGTTTTTAAATATTTCCCATGAAAAGACTGAATAGAGGAAAGCATGCTATTCATAAATTTTATTTTTTCCTCCTCGGACAATAAGCTTAAAAGGAAAGCTAAGCTGATTGCTTGTGTGCTCCTGTGGAGAGAAAAGCTGGAGATTCCCTCATTCATAGTCTCTCTCCCTTTTACCTCTGATGTCTCATAGGTTAAGAGAGCATTTCTCCTTAAATCATGAATAAAACGATCGACAAGAGCAGGATCTTTATAGGATTCAAGTAAATGATTTGGGATATGCTGGAAATCCAAAAGGCTAATAAAGAGCAGTAAATCTTGAAAATCTGGGCTTTGATGAATAAGCTTTTCAAGAGCTGAAATAATAATGCCAGAGCGTGTTTTTGTATAATCACTCACTTCTTTGAGAAGAGCTTCTTGGAAAACGTCAAATTTTTGAGAGTTGTGCGAAATTCTTTCAAGATATTGATCCGGGGTAAGCTGAGAATTTTTGATGTAGTAGGCAGCCATAGATATGTCTAAAGGAAAGAGAGGAATATTTTTTAACAAGGATAAGGACTGTTCTTTTTGAATGACTGTTAAGGGCTGAGAGCCATAAAGGATTTTTGTAAAAAGCTTAAAAGCGTCCTCTGGGGAGAGTTCTCCAAGAGGAATCATGTTTTCTGCTTGGATATAACTTGTGTTTTGTAAGGTCTCATTACGTGTTGTGAGAATAATTTTTCCATTTCCCCAAGCATCTGAGTCATAGGGAAGGAAATTTTTAATATCCGCAATGGCTTCTAAGTTGTCATAAATCAGAAGCCAGTTCGGATGAGATTTTAAGCGTTCTTTTAAAAATATGAGAAGGCACTTTTCTTTCTCAGCAGGGTTTTTTATGTCCTGTATTTCCTTAAGGTTCTTTTTCTCCTCTTGGGATTTAGAAAGAGCATAAGCCAACTCCTCAAAAGAAACCATGAGTTTTTCTTTTGTCTCTGCATTGATTTCCCAAACGACGGATGCGGGTTGATTTTGTGCGTAATGACGAGCGAGTGTTGTTTTTCCCGATCCTCCAATACCCACCAAAACAGCCATTTGGATTCCTTGATTACTTTCAAGTTTTTTCTCAAGTTTTGAGAGTAGGAGTTTTCGATTTAAAAAGGCTGTTTCTGTGGGCAAAAACAAGTCAGACCGGACAAAATTTCTACTTGAGCCCGGGCTGTTTTTAAATGCCTTTCCTGTTTTATCCTCCATATAAACTAAAGAAAAAATGTAAGTTAATCCTACGCCTAGAATTATTAATCCAGTTAGATTGAGCCAAAGAGGCCTTGATTTGAAAAACAAGCTAACCCATTCTTTTGCTGTCTTTAATGAGAGTTTAGCTTGGACAGATTTTGCGACGATAGAAGATGGTGGATATTCCTTTTTAGAAGATTCGGATGTTATCCGGCTATACGGCATAAAATCAGGACTTGTCTGATCGAATTTATGATGAGGAAAGAGAATTTTTAAAAGTTCTATGAAAGAAAGGTAATAATTTCCTGGATCTGAGAAATCGATGCATTTCTGAGAGCAGTTTTTACTGAGTTGTTTATGAGTTATAAGGAAAATTGTATTGTTTTCATTTAGAATAAGGGTCTGAGGAACTGTAGCCCCAATATAAAGACTATACTCATCAGGAGAGCCTTTCATCTCCTCAGAAGGCGGAGGTTTCTTGGCTCTGTTAGTGTATTTGACTGGAATTCCCATAAGCTTTAAATGGCTTTCAAGGTAATGTATGAGAGAAGGCTTATCGTTTTTCTCTTGCATATCAATTAGGGTGCAAAAAAGAGACGGGGGAGAAACCTCTCTTAAGGACGCTTTTAAAAATTTTTCAAAAGAAAGTTGGTTAAGTAAGCTTGAATAATAATGATGTTTTATGAGAGAATATTTGTCAGAGCTTTCTATAAAATCAATAATACCTTCTCCAGAAGAACATCCCGCCTTTCTTCGAATATTGTTTATATGCGTCGTGACTGTCTTAGGGGAAATAGATAAAAAGGATGGCATGGTCTTTGCTGATCTTCCATTCAAGAGACAGGCAATAATGTCTACCTCTCTCGGTGTAAATTCAATGCCATTAATAGTTTTCAGACATGATGCGTAAATATCTAATGGAAGAATAACGTTGTCATTTTGCATAAGCTTTTAATTTTTAAGATTTTATATATTATAAAAATTACTCTAAGTTGCTTTATCAAAGCAAGTTCTTATTCTTAGCTCAAAGCTATCCTAAAATTCAACGACTTTCGACAAAGTCAGTCCAGTCAGATTCATCTCAATAAGATTCGCGCGTTTGTAGATACTATTATTTTTCGGACCCAGCATCTAATTCAGTGATAGAAGCTCCGTGAGGAGCTAAGAGAGATTTTAGTTCCTCAATTTTAGTATACCCTTCCCATTCTTGTCTGAGGGCATTCCATTTAAGGCCGAGTGATTTGAGGGAAGCTCTAATTTCGTCCGTTGGTCTTGTTTCAAATTTTACAATAACGGGAGCTTTCAGAACCTTTTCAGATGCAAAAGCTACCCCTCCTTTATGAGTCCAAGCTTCCAATTGTTTTTTATCCGATTCTTTTTCTTTTAAAGATAAAAATGCTCCAAGAAGAGCATTAGAATTCCAATCCTCTAAGTTTGCTTTTGCAGCTAACCCTCCGATTTCAATAAGTCGTCGTGTGCGTCTTTTACGCCCTTGCGCATTTAAGGATACTTCGAGCTGTTTAAGCCTGTTTTTTCTTTGCTCGAGGTTCTTTTTACGTTTCTCGAGAATATTTGTTGTTGTCATATGCTACTCCAACGGAAAATCTATTTTTATTTGATTATACAAATTTGGAATCAATAGGCAAGAGATGAATGTGAGTTGAAAAGGAATTTTTATAAAAATAAATTTAATATCTCCCCATAAAAACGCACCGAAGGTGTTATGGAAATAATTTTTTAAATTATGACATACGCAATATGTGTTGTAACCAACACTGCTTTCTGATAGACTCACTTTTAATCAATTCTCCTGAGTTCAAAAAAAGAAAAGTAAAAGTAAAAACTAAAGGCAAATAAAAGAATGACCAACAATAAACAAATTCTCATTTACCAAACGGATGGTAAAACTCACATTGATGTTCAACTTAAAAATGAAACCGTTTGGCTCTCTCTTTCTCAAATGGCAGAGCTCTTTGAGAGAGACAAGTCGGTAATTTCTCGTCACCTGAACCGCATCTTTGCGGAGGGTGAGTTAGAAAGAAGATCAACTGTTGCATATTTTGCAACAGTTCAAGTGGAGGGGGAACGAAACGTTCAAAGAACGATAGAGTATTACAACCTCGATGCCATTATATCTCTAGGATACAGAGTTAATTCAAAACGAGGAGTTCAGTTTCGTCAATGGGCAACTCAAAAGCTGAAAGATTATCTTGTTCAAGGTTACGCCTTGAATCAGAAGAAAATCACTGAGAAAGGACTTACGGATATTCAGAAGACTTTAGGTCTTTTGTCCAAAACCCTTCAAAGCCATGCTTTTATTGATGAAAAGGGAGCAGAAGTTCTTTCTTTAATCTTAAGTTATGCCAAAACATGGAATCTCTTGTTTCAATATGATGATCATGGACTATCTCTCCCTGAGACCTGCGTTCCCTCAAGAGCTGCCTTAGATTATGAGGAGGCCTTTAAGGCCATTCAAGACTTAAAGGTACAATTGATTCAATGTAAGGAAGCGACCACTTTGTTTGGTCAACAAAATGGTCAGGGTTTAAAGGGCATTCTGGGAAGCATTGAGCAAACCTTTGAAGGAAAACCTTTATATATATCTCGTGAAGAAAAAGCTGCCCATTTGCTGTACTTTGTGATTAAAGACCATCCTTTTAGCGATGGAAACAAACGAATAGGGACTTTGCTCTTTTTAATGTATCTCCAAAAGCAAGGAATGTCTTTAGCTTCTTTACCCAATAGTGCTCTTGTTGCTTTAGCCTTATTAGTCGCAGAGAGTAATCCTTTAGAGAAGGATCTTATGGTTCGTCTTATTGTTAACCTGCTTGTCCCCTCATAGAGATTCCCATGGCCATTCAATTCGCACGTTGTCAATACGTATCTCGAAGTACGGGAGGTAACGCCTGCCGTAAGGCTTCTTACAATCAGCGTGAGGAACTCAGATGCGAAAGAACGGGAGAAGTCTTTTCCTTTAAGGAAAGAGGCGACAATGTCCATCATGAAATCATGTTGCCCATTGGAGCTGATGCACGCTTTCAGAATAGCTCAGTGCTTTGGAATGAAGCCGAAAGATGCGAGAGGCGAAGAGACAGTCAGGTGGCTAAGGAATTCGTGATTGCCCTTCCTGATGATAAGGAAGTTAGTTTTGAAGATCGTATTGAACTCAGCCGAATGTTTGCATGCATCTTTGTTGAAAAAGGGGTCGCTGTTCAGTTTGATATTCATGAACCCCATGACGGAGAAGGAAACTGGCACACACATTTTCTTGTCACTACACGACGGTTTTCAGAAGATGGGACTTCTTTTTATTCAAAGAAAGCAACAGATCTAGATCCGGTGTTTCGAAAGGGATTTGTGGTCGAAGCGGAATTGTGGGGAGAGATATGGAGAGACCTTCAAAATGCTTATTTTGAAGAAAAAGGGTATGACCTTCAGGTTGATCCTATTGGAATTGTCGCTCAAGAGCATTTAGGCCCTGTACGCATGCGCCATCATATGAATGAGGCTCTTTTAAGATCTCAGATGCTTCAAAAGGCAAATGAGAAGCTTGCCCAAGATCCAAAAAGCGTGATTGAGACTATAACCCAGAATCGAGCTGTCTTTACCGGGAAAGATATCGATATCTTTTTAAACAAACATGTTCCCTTTAATGAAAGAGAGGGACTTTTTGAGAAGGTCATTGAAAGTAAAGACGTGCTTTCTTTGTATGACAAGGAAACCGGCAAAAAGACAGGCTATTTTACAACTCAAGAGGTGAGATCTGAGGAAGAAAAGCTGATTCGTTTTGCAGACAATATCGCTAATAAGCCGAGAGTAGGTCTTAACCACCCTCTCATAGTGGGGAAGCAAGATAGAGGGATTATTTTAAGTCCTGAACAAAAAGCCGCTTATGAGCATTGTGTCAATGAAAACAGGAATCTTTGTCTGATTCAAGGACGAGCTGGTGTGGGCAAGAGCACTGTTTTAACCCCTATTCGTATGGCTCATGAGGAAAGTGGGTTTAGGGTCTTAGGATTAGCCCCGACTCATAAAGTAGCCTTGGATTTAAAGGCAGACGGGTTTAAAGAGGCCAAGACGTGTCATGCCTTTTTATTTGCATTTAAGAACAATCGAGAAACGCTTAACTCAAATACACTTGTGGTGGTCGATGAAGCGGGAATGATGGGCACAGAGCTCTCGGTTGAGCTTTTTCATGTCATCAAAACAAGTGGAGCAAAGCTTCTTCTTGTGGGGGATGATCGGCAGCTGAGTTCTGTTGCCAGAGGAGGGGCCTTTGGTCTTTTAGCGGAGCGATATGGAGCCGTTACGCTTCAAGAGGTCAGACGTCAAACAATTGATTGGCAAAAGGCAGTTTCAGAAGACCTTTCTAAAGGAGATGTGAGGAATGCCGTTTCTCTTCTTGAAGAAAATAAGGCGATTCAATGGAAAGACACAAAAGAAGACGCTCTTTCAGATATTCTCAAAGATTGGGCGAAGGAAAGCCACTCCCACGGAACACGAATAATCCTAGCTCAAAAAAACATCGATGTAGACGCATTAAATCAGGGGGCTCGAGATATTCTCTGTGAGCAAGGGCGGCTGGGAAGCCTAGAGGTAACTTGTATGACCCAAAGGGGCAAAATGAGCTTTGCGGAAGGAGACAGGATTCACTTTACAAAAACAGACAGAGATCAAGGACTCCTCAATGGGTATTTTGGAACCATTGAAAAAATAGATCCTCAAACAAAAAAACTAACCGTTCTTCTTGATAACAAAGAAAAAAAAGAAGTTGATCCTCACACCTATGATGGACTCCGGCATGGATATGCTTCAACCGTCTATAAGGCTCAAGGATCAACTTTAGATCATGTCTATGTGCTTCACAGTAAAATCATCGATCAATCTGTCAACTATGTCGCCCTAACGCGCCAAACAAAGTCTCTTAGCCTTTATGTCTCGAAAGATGAAACCCCAACTGAGGCTCATCTGATTCGGCAAATGACACGGCAAGATGGGAATGGCCCAAGCCTCCGGTTTGATACCTTAAAAGACATTGAAAAGCGCCATGAGGAAAAAACCCTTGCAACCCACATTAAACAAGGTGCTGAGAAAGTCGTCACAAAAATAAAAGACGTTTTTCACAAAAATGAGGATTTTTATAACTTCGAAAAACCTAAAGACCTTTCCAATCACCCGGTTTCCTTATCCCCTTCCCCGAACAAGAAAACACCTGAGCCCATTTCTGAAGACTTAAAACGAGCCATGCTGGGGGATGAGCTCTATAACCGGATCTATAACCCAAAACCAAAGGCAACACAATCTCAAGCCGTTACGGAAGACCTAAAACGCACAATGCTGGGCGAAGAGCTTTATAACCGCGTCCATAATCCAACATCAAAAACTTCAAAATCTCAGGCTATTTCCGAAGATTTAAAAAAGGCCATGGTCGGAGAAGAGTTTTATAATAAGGCTCATGGGAAAGATATTTACTCCACCAGCTCTACTCTCAAAGCTGTGTATGAAGACATGAGACAACCCGCCTTTGCGAGTCACCATCCTCAAGCGAAAGCTATAAGAAAAGCTTTTGAAAAGGGATTGAAACTTTATGGTGAAGAAAGAGCCATTGCTTATTGGGAAAGCAAAAAGGAAGAGCTTGTTCATCTTTATCAAGAAAGCCTCACCAAAGTTGAAAAGGAATTAAACTCCCCGCACTTAATCTATCTTTCAGAGAAATGGAAGAATGAAGCACGTGAGTTTGCTAAACAAGATCCCGCAAAAACTCTTAAGCTTATTCAAAATCTAAAAGACAATGCTCTTGAAAGACAAGAGCCTGACTTAAGAGAAAAGCCAGAAGAGAGGACAATAAAACAAAAGAACACAGATCATCAAAACACTCTAGAAGCCACCTACCTTCGCTTTAAAGCTTTACGGTGTATCCTCAAAGATAATCCAAAAGCTGAGTCTTATTTTGAAGAAGAATTTAAGCGTCTCGGCAAAGAGTTAGCTCAGGATAAAGACTTTATGAAGTCCCTTAAACTTCAGGATACTAAAGAAGCAAAGTTCATTGAACGGATGATGAAAGAAGAACATTCCCGTTCCTTAACCCTAGACAGAGGCGGCCTTTCCCTTTGAGGGATATACGCCTTCAAAATCCCAAGCTCACAAAAACGAAAAACAGTATCAATGATGACGATGATGGGCTTTATGTTTATGTAAAGTATATTCTTTAAGGAGAGTCTCAGCAGGAACTCCTAATCTCTCATGAAGAGTACGCATCATTCTCAGAGTTAAGGGGCGTCTTTTTGTCAGAAGTTCTGAGACCCTCCCCCTCCTCACTTCTAAGATGGACTCTAAATCTTTACGGGATAAATGTTCTTGTTCAAGTCTGAACTTAATTGCCTCAATAGGATCCGGTAAGTCCACTGGATAATGCTTAGTCTCATAGGACTCAACAAGAGCTGTAAGGACATCTAACAAATCCCCCTCAGGGGTATTAGGAATTGCAGACATCAAATCCGCAATCTGCTTTAAAGTCGCTTCATAATCTTTCTTTGTTTTGATAGGCTTGATATTCATCATATGCTCTCCGGATCTATCTTATCATACTCTTGATGGGTTCCTATAAATCTTATATAGACGATCTTAAAGTGGTAATTGACTTGAACGATCAGCCTATACTTATTGCCAGATATATTAAATATAACCCTATTGTTTTTCAGAAAATCGGCGCTTCTGTAATGATCTTTGATATTTTGAGGGCTACTCCACAAAGCTTTTTTTGTTTCAGCAAACCAAGATTTTAAAGGTTCTTCTGATTGTGGATGTTTGCTCCAGAATTTCTTAAGAGATTTTCTAGAAATCACTCTCATATTAAGACAGCACCTTATCCTATTGACAGACAAATTATACAATGTTCCCGCTGTGGGGTCAAGGATAAAAAAAGAAGGTTGGAACTCTAATGAGAAGATTTTTTCTTTGCATTATCTAAATCTTTTTTCTCCTTTTGTATGGCATCATAGAGTTTTAGAAGTTCATCACGAGTCTCAGCATAAGACATCCCCAAGTCATAGATTTTTCTTGTTTCCTTATTCATAAGAAAAACAGCAAGAGGCGAGGTTTGCATGAGAAAAAGCCCCATCCCCATAAAAGCTCCTGTGAGTGCTGTTGAGAAAACAAGCACAAACCAAGGTTTGCACCATTTAAAGGTGTATTTTTTCTGAATCTCTTGGCAAAGTATATTTGTTCTATCAACTTCGTTGTTAAGCCTCCTAGCATCTCCTTCAACCTGACTTAAGAGGGACGAAAACATTTCAGAAACCTTGGTTTCACAAGATTCAGTTACGTCTTGAAAATTCTTCTTGAGTTGGCGACGGATGTATTTTTTAATGGTTTTACGAACTTCTTGGCAGCATCTTTCTTCAATCTCTGAAATTTTTTCCTCAATTTTTTCCATCTGTTTGCGATGATTTTTATTGAGGAATCTTTGAAGATCAGAGGTTAGTGTTTGTAAGGAATCTGCTTCAAGTGAAGCTGATTCCAAAGCGTTCTCTTCCAATTCAGAGAAAACTTCATCTTTGGGTTCTGAGTTAGGCATAGAGTTTCCTTTCGGGTTGGTTTTAATGGTGACTAAAAGTGAGTGCCATTAAAGGCCATTTAAATGAGGTCACTCTTCAGGGTTGGCCGACAGTCAAGCGCAACACCAAGAATTTTTTGTGATGTATTTTGACAGGTATGTTGCTCTTCAAAGCGCTCAATATCTGAAAGACGATATCGAACACCCTTATTCATTTTAATAAAGAGAGGTCCCCGCCCATTCCATCGCCACTGGCTTAAAGTTGCAGGGGTAATGTTCCAGCGCTCAGCTAAGGCTTCTGGAGTCAGTAATAGTTTTTCCATAAATGATTTTCCTTTCTTCTTATTCTTATGGATTTGGCCTTGAATTGGCCAATTGCCTTATGAAAACACAAAACAAAGTTATCGTCAACAGTAATTCTGCATCATATACTTTATTTTCTCTGCATATACAAATATGTATATTCGAATGTAAGATTTTGTTACTTCGAATGCATAAATAATGATTCTTCGAATACAAACTTTTTTCCACTTCGAAGAATCAAAAATGATCTTTGGAGAGATATTCAATGAGAAAGAAACGCAATAAGTGTAGGACTAAACTTCAGATGGCTGCCATACTAAATAGCAATAGGAAAGAAAGCCTTGTTGAGGCTTTCTTTCATGAACAAAGATGAATGAGTATTTATTGAGATTTTCTTAGACTTAATCCGCATCCTTTATGTGAGCATCTTTATATGCCTTATTAAGTGCAAGATAAACCTGACGAGCCTCAAAAGCCAAGATATCAAGCTTATCCGCAATGGTAGAAAATTTTTGGATTTTGTATTTCAGGTCTTTTAAAAAAGACTCAGGCAGGACTATATTATGGTCACCCATGGTTGACTCCTGTTCAGTTGATCATGGTCAGCGGCACGTGGATGTTATAGCATCTGCGTGTCGCGTTATCTCATATGAGGTAACATCTTAAGAATAATAGTTTCTTTAATGGCAGGCAAGCAGAATTTTAAAAAAAAGAGAATTTTAAAAAGATATAGCCCGCAATAAATGTGAACAATTTGCTACTGAGAAAAGGACGAGCCCCTTATGAACCAAACGTATACTGAACCCACTGCTTCTTTATTATCCCTCGGGGATCCTCGACAAATTGATGCCTCCAACAATTTCCGCAAGTGGCCAGATTATATAAAAAAATATGGGTTTTCCTTGAAGGACGTCCCTCACTTAATTCAAATGCTAAAAGATCCTGCCTTTAAAACAGCAAATTCAAACGATCCCATCATATGGGCTGACCTTCATGCATGGCGTGTCCTTGGGCAATTACGGGCTGTTGATGCTATCCAAGATTTAATTCATTGCCTTGATTATAAAAAAGAAAACGAAGTTGATGATTGGAGCATGGAAGAAATTCCCAGTATTCTCGCAAAAATGGGCGTTAATTCAATTGAGCCCCTTTCTTGTTATATTCAAGATCCCTCAAAGGATTGCTGGAGCATTACGGCTGCGGGAAGGGCGTTAGAGCTTATTGGGACAGATTACCCTGAAATGCGTAAAGCGTGCGTGGATGCAATTTCAAAAAGGTTGGAAAGGTACTCTGAAAATGAAGATGTTCTCAATGCCCTTCTTATTGGTAATCTTGTTGATCTTAAAGCTGTTGAAAGCTTAGACCTTATTCGTAGCACGTTCCTTGCAAACACGGTTGATATTACCGTTATGGGAGATTTAGAGGATGTGGAAATCGAATTGGGTGTACGTAAAGTAAGGGTAACACCTAAACCTCGTTTCCATCTTTGCGGAAGCCACTGTTTTCATGGTGCAGAACCACAAGTTCGAAGAAGCCCCAAAATTGGACGGAATGATCCTTGCCCCTGTGGAAGTGGTAAAAAATACAAAAAATGTTGTTTGGAGTAACATCGTTCTTAATAACTTAAGCCCTAGGTTTTCAAAAAATATGTAGGTTCGAGCCTCTATCTTAAACTATACCCCAATTTGCCATACCCCTTCATCCTTTTATCAGCCATTTTGGAGAGCATGGGGTGAGATGAGTCAATATAATCATAGATGATTACTTCCCTTTTGCTATGATGAAGGCGATGGAGTCGGCCGGCATATTGAGCGAGTGCCCCATGCCAGGAAATGGGCATGGTGAGAAACAAGGTATCCAGCCTTGAATCATCAAATCCTTCACCTATATAACGGCCTGTTGCGATGAGGAGGCGTTCTTCCTCTTCAGGGATTGTTTCAAGCTGCGTTTTAATCAACTCTCGCTGCTTTACGGACTGGCCTCCGACCATCACAACTACATTTTTACAGAATTTTGAAAATCGTTCAGCTAACGCCATGGCATGATCTTTTCGTTCCGTAAGCAACAAGGGACTGCGGCCCTCTTGTAAAGCGCGTAACACATCATCAAAAATCATTTGGTTTCTAGTCTTATCTGCAACGATCCCTGCATAGAGCTGTTGAATGCTGGATTTTAGATCATTGATAATCTGCAATTGAAAAGCTGTATTTCGAACAATGACCTTATGGTTAAACGGACGTAGAGTCGCTTGATGCTTAGCATTCACCTTATAACGGATAGGACCACACTGCATAAAAATGATGGGATGATGACCGTCTTTTCGGGTTGCAGTTGCTGTAAGTCCAAGGACATATTTTGCCTTTGTCGCCCGCGCAACCGCCTCAAAGCTGACGGCTGAGAGATGGTGACATTCATCCACAATCAATTGACCATAATTAGCCACAATGTCATCAACAACGTTTTTTCTTACAAGACTTTGGATAAGAGCTACATCAATGATGCCTGAGGGTTTATGTTTTCCACCCCCAATGACCCCTATGTGGTTTTCTGGAATATCCAGAAATGCCCGCAGCCTTTCAACCCATTGATCCAACAATTGCCGGCGATGGACCAAAATCAGTGTATTCGTCTTTCTTGCGGCGATGAGTTTAGCAGCAATAACAGTTTTCCCAAAAGCAGTCGTTGCAGCTAACACGCCCGTATCGTATTTCTCTAATTCTTTAAGAGCTCGTTTTTGCGGGGGGGTAAGTTCTCCAAGAAACTTTGTTTTAAGTGAGGCTCCCTCATTTCTCTTATCAACAATTTCCAGCTTGATATCAAGAGAAGTCAGCAGGTTCATCACATCATCTAGGCATCCTCTTGGAAGCCCTATGTATTGGGGAAAATCTTCAGCACAAGCAATGATGCGTGGCTTTCCAAACGTCGAAAGCCGCATCGCTTGAGCGCTGTAAAACTCAGGATTTTGGAAGGCCGCCAACCGGATGAGCTTATTCATGAGAGCTGGAGGTACATCCTTTTTGGAAATGAAGATCTGATTGCTGAGGATGGCCTCAATAGACTCAGGCAGTTTTTGATCAATAGGAATATCTGCCTTGAGACGTGAAGGGGACATTTCCCATGGTTTTTCCTCATCTTCAGAAAGAGGTATTCGCACATTAAGGATTCTGCCTTTAGATGAGGCTTCTTCTACAATAACTTTAACTTCTTCTAAACTCATCCGTCTTAGAGACGAAAGATAACCCCATTGATCTGTATATGGTTCAAAATGCTCATTCAGAAAGACACTGTTTCCGCGCTTGCGGGGCTGGCATTGCAAGGGTAAAGCAATCAAGTTGCCAAATCCTCCTGTAGGCATCGTATCTTGATTAGGAAAGAAGCGATCATAGGATTCAAATCCCATGTCTGGACACCGTTCCATGGTTTCCGTGAGGAGTACTGCTCCCATTTTTCGAGCATCAGGTGCAGAGATCGGCTCACTAAAAAAGATCCAAACATGCCCACCATTGCCTGAACGAGACCGCTCCAGGCTAGCAGGAACATTTCTCAGGCGGCATGTTTCCAGATAAGCGCTCGCATCCCTTTTCCACTGTTCCTTATCAAAATCTACGGCTAAAAACCAACAGGTTTCATCTTTAAGCATTGGATAAACCCCGATCGTATAGTCTCGTCTTGAATTACCTATTTTTTCTCCAGTAAAGTGCTTGCGGATCACTTGTTCTGTGACAGGGACAAAGGCCTGGTTGAGGCATTCGCTGCATTTGATTTGTGGTTTTTTACAAACTCCTCGCACCCACTCATTTTGACAGACTGGAGAATATCCTGACTTACCTGTTTTTTGATTGTCCCATCGTTTGGGAAAGACATCTCGACGGCCCTGAAAAAGGTCCATAAAAAGGGAGATTTTTTCTTCAGGAGAGAGGGAGGAAGGAATGGGAGAAACAAGAGGGATATTTGAAGGTGATGCAATTGGTTTTTCTTGTGCAAGCTTGGTTTGTCCCAGCTCCGCTGCTTTCTTAGCATTACAATTATAAAACCAGCTTCTTACACGCTGAATGTATTTATGAATAAACTGCATATATCCTTTGATTCGGAAGTTTTACCTTAACCGAATATTCTTCCAATCTGCATTGCTCATCTAACCTCCTGCGCCTTTTTTACCCAAGGTTCACCTGGCAAGAGACAAATCAATCTTTCATGAACATGACTATAGGACGTCTCATGGTTATAGTCACGATTAGGCGGCAGAAGAGCAATAATATCTTCTAAAAAGATTTTATCTTTCAGCTTTTGGTGCATATTTCTTTCAAATTCCGCTCTTGAAACCTGAAGGTCTTCTTTACTGAGATAATGGAGAAAACAATCTATGATTTTTTTCCTGTCTAACCCAGGAAAATTTTGCAACATTACCATGAGATCAAACAAATCACGCCCCTTTTTCCGTTGATAGAGGGCGCGCATTTTGGTGCCCATCAATTCCTCTAAAGCATATGACGATACTGATGCTTTTCCCTCGAACCATCGATTGGAAACCTGAAAGGGAATATCCGCTAAATCACAGTATTGATAGTGTTCCCGGGTGTTGATTTCAATTTTTACCTTCATGTTTCGAACGGGAATAAATTCAGATTCATAGCGGTAATAGAATGTTACCCGTCCCTTTGTTTGTTTCCATTTAGGCTCTCCTAGCCAAGGATTAAGAACATCATGAAGTTCTTTTAGGGTGCTACCAATAGGGCCTGCCTCTTTTTGAACAAAATCAAGGTCTTCAGAATAGCGTTCTTGAAGAGGAGAATATAGTTTATGTAAAGCTGTGCCTCCTCTGAAAATAAGAGCAGCCTTCAAAAGTTTATTTGAAAAGATTTCAACAATTGCCCGCGATAGAATAAGGTCCTGCTCGATTTGCGCATTATCCTTCCAGGGAGCTTGATTTTTCCATTCAGTAATAAAGTTCTGAGGAATCATAAGTCAGAGTCTACTTTCTCATTGACGAGGACATGCCACTTTGTATTTTTCTCAGCAGTTTGTGCGGAACTATCGGGTCTTAAAGGAATGTATCTCAAGTTTTTATTGGAGACAAGCTGATGCAATGGCTTAGTCAAGGACTCGTGACCCAATAGATCCAGTAAATATCCAAGGCGTTGGCTATATCGAAGCGATATTTTCTGGGCCACAATGGGGAGTTTTTCGGAATCAATCACATCCCCAAGTTCGCTTAAGATTGTTGCCACGTGATTGAGGTGTCCTGATTGATGAAAATAGCGCATTAAATCAAAAGCTGTTCCTTCTGGGGTTGACACTTTGACATACCCGGCGGATGTTTTAAGATCTTGCGTGGGAATAACATCAAAATCTTTGCTTCCATAAAAGCAAATTTTAATCCCTCCTAGAGTTAAGCGTGGAATTTGCTTTTGACAGATGACTTGAAAGATTTGAGGTGCTTGATGAGCCGCCCCATGAAAGGCTGCAGCAGAAAGCAAACCGATGTAATAGCGAACTCCTAAATGGGCCATCAAATCATGAATAATCCACTCAGGCGGCAAAGAGCCACTTGATTCATACTCAACAGGGATAATTTGATAAAGACCTTTTTTGAGAGTGGCAACTTTTCCCTTTTTAGAAAGGCGTGATATACTTTTTTGTAAGGCATTTTCTGAAGCCCCCAGAGCTTGGACGGCTTCTTGTTTCAGAAAAAGATACCGTCCCTGTTTTCGGAGACTTTCTATATAATCGGTCAAATGTTCTTTCATATTTAAATAATGTCATATTATGGCATAATGTGCAATCAATAAACCAATTGGCCAACATCACGTAACGTGAGGGAGGTACCCTGAGGGATTATTTTTAGGCCTATTTCTGTTCACAGTCTCTTCAAACCTAAGTCAGCTTTAATTCTTCCAAAACCCTTCTTGCATATTACCTAATTTTTTCCTAAAATCCCGATAGAACCATCGAGTTGCTAAGAATAATAAGATCGTACGCTATGAGTGAATTCCAATATTACGAATTTCGAACTGTTGATCGTCAGTTAACACCACAAGAAATGGAAGAAGTTCGTAAACTTTCTAGTCGCGCACGGGTCAGTCAAAACAGAGCTATTTTTATCTATAACTTTGGTGATTTTCGTGGCAATTCAAGTGAAGTACTGTTTAAATATTTCGATGCCTTCCTTTATATATCTAATTTTGGCACAAAAGAGCTGAGTTTTCGACTTCCTACACGACTTCTAAAAGTGCAGAGCTTATGTCCTTACGAATATGAAGACATCGTCGAGATAGAGCCCTATGAACACGATACCACCGTGACATTACATTTCAACAATGAAGAGGGTGGTGGGTGGATTGAAGAAGAGGATTGTTCAACTCTTCTTGATGAATTGCTCCCGCTCAGACAAGATTTGCTCCTTGGTGATCCTCGATCTCTCTATTTGGCTTTAATAGCCAATCAAGCGCGTATACAAATAGATACATATGTACAATCTCTGCCCGTTCCTCCTAATCTTAAAAATCTTAGTCCGGCTCTTCAGGTTTTTGTTGAGTTTCTTGAAATTGATCCTAACCTACTTGAACAGATCGGAGGTCAAAGCCAAAATATCTCAACTCTCCCTTTTGACATTACTCAATTGTCAGAACACGAAAAAAATATGTTGGTTCAAAAGATTCTAGACAATGATCCCCACGTGAGAGTTGATCTTCAAAATTTGCTGGTACAAAAAGTGATGGGATAGAGGAGTGAGGGTTAAAAGTTAGAGTAATTAAAGGTCATTTAAACGAGATCCCTCTTCAGGGTTAGCTTAAGATCAAGCGGCAACACCAAGTTTTTGTGATGTGTTTTGACGGACCTCGCTCTATTGAGAAGGTGTTGGTAAAGCTTTCTTAAGTCAGAGAGAGGATTGGACTTTTTTTAAATAATTATTGAGGACCAAGTGGATCAGTTTTTATGAACGAAAGTGGATCAATTCTTGAAGCCGAGGCATTAGCCAGGTTGTCGAAAAAGCAAAAATTAAATCAGCTTTTTAGAAGCTCAGAAAAATCAATTATTTTTCCAAAATAATCACTCTCTTCGACATGTTCAGAAACTCCGTTGACATGCACAAGGATAGGTCTATATGAAAAATATCGAGGCCTCTTTAGGCGTAAGATTTTTTCTTTTACCTCCCTGATAATTTCCTTTTTTAATTCATATTTTGAAAACTTAATTTCACAAATATACAAAGAATCAAATTTTGTCTGAATCATATAGTCAATTTGACATCCTGGTTGTTTTCTTGTTGTTCTTTGAAAATAGGGACCTTCCGCAATTATATCTTCAAGTTGTATTTTAAGTAATTGGTATAAGGGCTGCCGATTATGTAACACCAAATTTTCAAATTGATACCCCATGATGCTACTCCAACCAGGTAATGTAGTGATGGAGCGATCTTTAAAAAGATTAGAATTTATTTTAGGCTTGTTAGGTGAGATATATTTTAAATAAAAGCGCAAATAATTATCGGATAACCGAAAATGGCTTAACTTAGAAATCTTGCTATCTTTTATATTCCAAGAAAAATCACGCGCTATAAAGCCTGCCTTTTCAAGATCATCTAAATAACTACTAATGACGCCCCCGACTTCAATCCCCAAGGCCTGTGCAATTTGATTCCGATCTCCTTTCACTTCCGCTAAATAGTTCACAATATGGCGATAAGTTTCACTCCGCGTCGAAAATAAGTCAGAAAATATTTTTTCAAATTCGTCAAAGAGAATGCCCTCTTTATTAAAGCAGAGGTTTCGAATGTTATCTTCCGCCGATAAATGGGGGCGAATTTCTTCTAAATACCGTGGTACTCCTCCTGTAACCGCGAGAACTTTGAACTTTTCATAAGGAGAGACTGATTCTTGTTGGTTATTCCAAAACAACCCACATTCTGGCAAAGAAAGTTCTTCAAGTGTAAGCGTTAAAGAAATCCTCCCTAAAAATCCTGTACTTGAAAGAATGTTCCTTTCAATCCACGAGGAAACTGAACCGCATAAAATGAAAATGAGGTGAGAATTTTTTTTAAAATGCGTATCCCAGACGGCTTTCAATATTCCTAAAAAATCTGGATCTTTTGACCCAAGCCAAGAGATCTCATCAAATAAAATAACAATTTTGCCTTTTTCCGTTTTCTTAGCTAAAGCTTGTAAGAGGGCCCACCAGTGATTTTCCTCAACTGTAACCCCTAAATCGCTTTTGAGCTGCTTTGCAAAAATATCTCGCTGTGAGTCTGCTGTCGTATGAGGAGTAGGTGGAAGACCTGTAAATGCATAAAACTTATAATTTTTTCCAAACTCCTCAACAAGTCGACTTTTCCCAATTCGCCTTCGTCCTTTAATGATAACCAGACTTGCTGACTTTTTATCCCAAAGACCTTTTAAGATTGAGAGCTCTTCCTTTCTTCCAATAAAAGCATGCATTTATGAATTTCCTCATTATTAAAAAAAAGAATCTTAAATCCTAAAAAAGGAAAAATCCATTTTTCGGATGAAACCTTCTTAAGCTTATTTGTATCCGATAAATGGAAAATGTCAATTATCGGATGTAAAATTCTTTGCATTTTCGAAAAGAGGCTCTCTTAGAGAACAAAGAATAGGCCACCTCAAGAAAAGGAGACCTTGAGATCTTTATTCTCTCCTTTGAGTATAAGCTCTTAACAAGGCCTCCATCTTTGAGACTCTTAGGCGTTTTTTGTTTTTTCCATAATCTTTCCACTTATTTTTTCACTTGCTTCTAGAAGGGGCTGCCCAATAAGGTGAGCATAGCGAGCTGTGGTTTGGGTTTGTTTATGCCCTAAGAGGGCTCCTATAATGGGGAGGGATAACCCGTTGCTGGCAGCTATTGAGGCAAAGGTATGGCGTAAGTCATGGAGACGAACATCCTCAAGTCCAACCTTCTCTCGAATCCGCCTCCAGGGTTTTTGCAGGTTAATGAGATGAGCTCCTTCTTTGCCCCCACAAATCACAAAAGGATTCCCAACCTCCTGAGGAATGTGTTTTAAAAGCTCAATGGCAATTGTTGAAAGATAAATAAGTTTTTTGCCTGTCTTGCTATCCCGAAGACGTAGACACTGGTTCTTCAGATCGACCTCTTCCCATTTGAGGGTAAGAATTTCATTGAGGCGACACCCTGTAATCAATAGCAGGCGAATCGCATGAAGAGGCCAGGGATTTGTATTTCCTCTCTCCTCCTCATCCAGTACTCCCATCAATTTAGCAATCTCGTCCTGGCTTAAAAACCGCTCTCGTTTCGTTTCACTATATTTTTTTATGTGAAGGCAAGGATTGGAATGGTTTGGTCTATACCCCCATAACTCCGCTAAGTTTAAAGCTTTAGACAAAAGACTCCGCACGCGGTTGGCTGTCGTCGGAAGATGTTGTAGTGAGTGGTGAAGCTTGGCGATATCACTTCTCTCTATAGATGAGACTTTTAATGAACCCAAAGTGGCCAGAATAAATTGATTCCACAACCGTTGGTCTTCTTTGCAGCTTGACAATTTTTTGTGGGGGGCATGTTCTTTCATATATTTTTCTGCAAGCTCTTTGAGTATTGGAGTTTGGCGCACCTCTTGTTTTTCTCCGGAAGGATCCTTCCCTTGGCTCACTTCCAAAAGCCACCGTTGGGCTATATTCCTGGCTTGCTCACAAGTCATAATTCCATGATCGCCAATTTTTGGTCTTCGTTGTCTTCTATCCTGAGTGCGATAATACAAAAAATAGCTCTTCTTCCCAGTAGGAGTCACCTTACAAAAAAATCCACTGATCTCAGAATCCCATAGGATAAGATCCTTATCTTGAGGGAGAGTTGACTCAACAATTTTCTTAGTCAGTTTTTGCATAATCAGTTGCCCTTATTTTTCATTCTAGGTAGCACATAGGTAGCAGCATAAAAAGATTTTGGCAATATGAAAAAGAATGAGTGAGAACAAAAATCGTTATAAAACAAATAGATATATATTTTTAGAGAACCAGAAATATTGAGAGAAACCTATAAATCTAAGACTTTTAATCAGAGGGTCGTGGGTTCGAATCCCGCAGCGCCTACCAGGGAAAGACAGGGGTTTTGCAGCTCCATAAAAATGGAAAAATTCTTCGAGTATACGCCGGGTATACTTTGGAATTAAGCAAATTGAGATTAAGATTGATTTTTCTTTCGGGGTTATTGTCGCTATAATTTCAAATGCCATCATAAAATCGTCATGGAAAAATATTAACAGCCCCCCTTTCCCGACTCACCTCGGAAATTTTTCCATAAACCTAAAAAAAGCAGTTGAAATTTTCCATCACCGCCAAACCTAAACCTTTGGGCCCTACTTAAGCCAATCTCTCAATCTTCTAGGTCAGTTATAATCTCAGTCATATGCCACGTGCCTCCACTTTGTTTTCTCAAAGATATCTCCTTTTTTGCTAGATTCTCTATCATATTTGTATCTTATGAAAATTCGTCAAATGTTAAAATGGCCAATTGCATAATCCGGTTGAAATCGAACGGTGTGATTCAACAGCTTCGTCAGACATTTTTCTGCCGGTCTCATAGTGGTTTTTATCAAGGCTTGTTTGTATTTTTAAACTCTCTTTACTTTTTCTCTTTCAAAAGCTTCTTAAGCACGTAAAGATGGTCTAAGGCTTCTTTTGGCGAAAAGTCATCAGGATTTAAGACCTCAATAGCTTTTGTTAAGGGAGAAGGGGCGCTGTGAGCTTCCATAAAAAGGGGAAGCGCCTTTGAGGCCAGTTTTGGTTTCGTTTCTTCTAAAGTTCTTAGAACCTCTTCGGCACGTTTCACAACGGACGGAGGAAGCCCCGCAAGCTTGCCTACATGAATACCATAAGATTTGTCAGCTGTTCCTTTGACAATTTCATGAAGAAAAATAATTTGATCTTCCCACTCTCGGATCTTCACCGTGTAGCAGTTGACCTCGTCTTCAGATGTCTCAAGAGCTGTGAGTTCATGATAATGGGTGGCAAAAAGGGAACGCGCCTGATTCACGTGAACGAGGTGTTCGACGCAAGCCCAGGCAATAGAAAGACCATCAAAGGTGGCCGTGCCCCTTCCAATCTCGTCTAAAATAATGAAGCTTCGTGGGGTGGCTTGATTTAAAATGGTGGCTGTTTCCGTCATTTCCACCATAAAGGTTGATCGGCCTCGTGCCAGATCATCTGAGGCTCCCACGCGGCTAAAGATACGATCCATGATCCCAATGTGAGCCTTTTGTGCAGGCACATACATTCCCATGTGAGCCATGAGAGCAATAAGGGCGTTTTGACGAAGGAAGGTACTTTTCCCAGCCATATTGGGGCCTGTGAGAAGCCAAAGCCCATTGAGACGGCAATCATTTGGGATAAAGGGGATTTCTTGGGGAAGAAGAGCTTCCACCACAGGATGGCGGCCCCCAATGATGTCAAAAGCCAAGGTTTCATCAAGGGCTGGCTTGACATAATTCTTTTCTGTTGCAAGAAAGGCATGGCTTGCTGCAACATCGAGTGCTGCGAGAGCATGGGCTGTTTCAATAATGTTTGATGCTCTTGCAACTACTTCATTTACGAGATCTTGGAAGAGACGCAGCTCTATCGCTAATGCCTGGTCAAGGGCTCCCATAATTTTTTGCTCAAGTTCGGCAAGCTCTGTTGTGGAAAAGCGCATGGCATTAGCCATGGTTTGCCGGTGAATAAAAGCGGGTCCTAATTTATCCTTATGAAGGCTGGTGACCTCAACATGATAGCCTATGATATTGTTGTGTTTGATTTTAAGGGAGGAAATACCCGTTTCCATGCTATATCGTTCTTGAAGGGCCCTTAAAGCCTCTTGGCTGTTGTTTCGAAGGGCCAGAAGCTCATCAAGGGGGGGATGATAGCCGGGGCGAATAATTCCTCCCTCACGCGCTAAGTGCGGTAATTCATCTTTTAAAGCCTGCGTAAGACGGTTTGTGAGGTCATCATAAGAACCAAGACGCTTTACAATCCCCCTTAGGGATTCTGGAACCCGTTGTTCTTCAAATATTTTTTTGATATCAGGAAGAAGGGACAACCCTCGATTTAAAGCCGCTAAATCACGCGGCCCGCCTCGCCCCCACGTTAAACGTGCTAAGGGGCGCTCCAAGTCTGGACAATGCGTCAAAACAACTCGTAAGGCTTTATTGACTTGAGGATTTTCAAAAAAGAAATCCACACAGTCCAACCGTTTTTGAATATCCTTGAGATGTGTGAGGGGAGCTGCAAGGTGGTGCGAGAGAAGGCGGGCTCCCATGGGAGTCGTTGTATGGTCAATCACGTCTAAAAGACTGCCACGCTTTTCTCCGCCGAGGGAAGCATGAAGTTCTAAGTTACGTCGCGTGGCGGCATCGAGCTCAAGCCTACCTCCTTCTTTGAGACGCTTGGGGGGTTTTAAAGAGGGAATGTCCTGCTTTTGAGTTAGGCGAATATAATCAATAAGAGCCCCAGATGCTGCTATTTCTTGAGGTTTAAATTCTCCATAGGCATCAAGGGCTTCAACCCCATAAAGTTCTTTCAGACGTTCAAGTCCATTTTGATCATCAAACCGACTGGAAGGAAGAGGGGTGATTTTCTTTTTAAGCTCTTGAAAAGTCTCGTAAAGCTCTGGTGTTTTTAAAAAGGAATCAGGAAGAAGAAGCTCGCCAGGTCTTAAGCGTGCTAGGACAGTTTCTAAGTGAGAGAGAGGAGTCGACTCAACGAAAAAATCGCCGGTAGAGATATCAAGTGATGCGAGCCCAATTAGCCCTGTTTTACTAGGAACAAGACATGTGAGGAAATTATTTTGGCTTGCTTCTAAAAGCCCTTCTTCTGTGAGGGTTCCTGGCGTGATAAGGCGAATGACGTCTCGTTTTAAAGGACCTTTTGTTTGACGAGAGTCTGGATCTTCCAGTTGCTCACAAATGGCCACCCGAAATCCTTGTCGGATAAGTCGTGCTAAGTAGGTGTTGCTGGCATGCACTGGGACGCCGCACATGGGAACGTCTTCACCCTCTTTGCCTTTTCCCCGCTTCGTTAAAGCAATATCCAACGCTTTTGAGGCCAAAATTGCGTCCTCAAAAAACATCTCATAAAAATCCCCCATACGATAAAACAAAAGCGCGTCAAGGTAGTGAGACTTTATCTCGAGATATTGCGCCATCATAGGAGTGAGAGCGGTGAGTGGCTTCGATTCTTTAAAGGCTGCTTGCGCCATATGTCAACTCCAGGGCATTATACTTTGTATAAAAGGAATAATTACCATGCTAATTATGAAAGGAAAATAAAAATGCAGATCACAAAACATTTTTCAAATTTTGCTCGACATATTGCTCATATTTCAGGCCAACCAATGGCTTTTATTTTTTCTTGCTGTTTTTTAATCCTTTGGTTGATCTCAGGATTTCTTTTTGAATTTTCAGATACGTGGCAGCTTTTTATTAATACAGCGACGACCATTATCACGTTTTTCATGGTGTTCTTAATTCAGAATACGCAAAACCGTGATGGGGAAGCCATACAAATCAAACTTGATGAGCTTATTCGTTCCCATGAAGGAGCGCATAATGCACTTTTAGATCTTGAGGAATTGACAGAAACGCAATTGGATCACATTAAGGCAAAGTATGAAAAATTGGCGCAGGTCGCCCGACAAGATTTGTTGCGAGGGCTAAGGGATACAAAACCAAAGGAAGTATGATTAATGGTGGGGTTTAAAAAATATGACTAATTCAAAAACTGGCTTTTTAAGAAAAAATGTGTACAATAAAAAATGTAGACTGGGAAAAGTGTATTTATGTAAAGTTTCATCTTGGTGCAATATTAAAAAAGTACGGTAATGCCACAAAAGATATCTCAAAAGCTTCCTTTATCTGTTTTTATTATTGCGCAAGATGAGGAAGATCGAATTCCAGCGTGCATTAAAAGTGTTGTGGATTGGGTTAGTGAAGTTATTGTTGTTGATTCCGGAAGTCAGGATCAAACGGTTAGCGTTAGCAAAAGTCTAGGGGCCAGAGTGATTGAAAAAGACTGGCCAGGTTATGGACCTCAAAAACGGTTTGCTGAAGAGCAATGCCGGAATAAGTGGGTTCTCAATTTGGATGCAGATGAAAGTATTTCGCCTGAGTTGGCTCTAGAAATTCAGAAGGTTTTTCATACTCTACCTCCTAAAAACAAGGCCTTCAAATTAAAAATTAAGGATGTTTATCCTCATCAGAAAAAGCCCGGGTTTTGGCCATATACTTATCAGGTTGTGCGCCTTTATCATCTTGATCAAGGACGTTATTCTAAGAGCCCTATTCATGATAGGATTCTTCTTAAAAATGGCACTGAATATATAACCTTAAAAGGGGATGTCTACCATAAAAGCATTCGTTCTTTATCTCATTTGATTGAAAAAGCCAATGTTTATACAAACCTACAAGCGACTGTCTTTATTAACCAGGGGAAAAAAGTTTCTCTTTTTCGTTTGGCCTTTGAATTCCCATTGAGTTTCCTTATAGGATATTTCACGCGGGGAAATATCCTCAGAGGCCGTTACGGGCTCATCCTTGCCTATCACTATGCCTATATACGTTTTATGCGCCTTGCAAAACTCTGGGAAAAACAAGTCATCATTAATGAATGAAGCGGCGTCTTTTAACTCACTTCTTCTAACGCGGCTTCTGCATAAGAAGCTTCTTTTTTATACTCGGGTATCAGGGCTTGAAGAAGACGACGCATAGAGTCTGTATCTTGGCTTTTTGCTATAGCCTCCAGTTCATGAAAGGCCCGCATTAAAAATCCGTGATCCATGGTACGAAAGGCTCCCTGAAGAATTTTGGGATGTGAGGACGGGGTAAAGCTTTCTAAAGAAATTTCTTCTGTAATTTTTTCACCTGGACGAAGGCCTGTATAGTTAATTTTGGTGGCCGCTCCCATTGAATCCATAAGCCAGTTAGCCAACTCTATGATTTTAATAGGTGCACCCATATCCAACAAAAACACTTTTCCAGCAGTAGTTTTTTGAGCTTTGGACAAGATCATGGCTTCTAAAGAAAGATTCACGACATCTTCAAGGGGGATGAAATAGCGTGTCATATCGGCGTGTGTTAAAGTCAGAGGTCCTCCCTTTTCAATTTGACGTTTAAAAAGGGGAATGACAGAGCCCTCAGCTCCTAAAACGTTACAAAATTCAACACACACATAACGGGTTCCGTTTGGTTTTTTTCGCTCAAGATTGTCTAAGGAGAAACAATACATTTCTGAAAGACGTTTTGTCGCTCCCATTATATTTTTTGGGAGAATGGCTTCATTGGTCGAAAGAAGTAGCATAATACCAACTTTGAAATCGCGACAAGCGTCAGCCACGTTTTGTGTTCCAATAGCATTCGTCAGAATGGCTTGTGAGAGGTTTTCTTCTACTAAGGGAACTTGTTTTAAGGCTGCGGCATGCAAAACTATGTCGGGTTTGAACATTGAAATAATATGTCGAATTCTTTCGCGGGATGTGATGTCTCCCAAAAGGATATCACATAAAACTTTTGGGCAGATTTCATTCATGTCGAGCATAAGGGACTGAAGAAGGGATTCACTTTGATCAACGAAACAAAGATGAGTAGGTGAAAAAGGAGCTATTCTTTTTGCAAAAGCAGAGCCTAGCGTGCCTCCAGCTCCTGTTATAAGTACCCTTTTGCCTTGGATAAAGTTTTGAAGGGAAACTTCATTGATAATAAGGGGGTCTCTCTTTAAGAATGCTGTAATATCAAGAACTTTCTTTTGCGTTAAAGGAGGAGCTTCTTCTATTTTTGGGGACAAATATCGTCGATAAAGTCGATGTAAAAATCGTGAATATTCTAAAAGGGAAATGGCAACAAACCAATTGACAAGGGGAATTGAATCAGGAAGCGTATAGGCCTTCGGTAAAAGGAAGGTTACGGGGAGATAGAGAAGGGTAATGCACGTGACAGAAAGACTGATGGATGTCCATTCACCCCAGGATGAGTCGATAAAAAGCATTTGATAAATATGTCGACTTAAAAAAACTGAAAGTCCAAAGAGGGTATAAAGGAAAGTATTTAAAACAAGGGCAGAGGTGGAAAGCTCATAGAAATTCTCTCCCAATTGTAAGAACAAGGTAATATATAAACTTGCCGTTAAGAGACTAAGGTCTTGGATTAAAAGAAGAATTTCTTTCGTGAGGAGGAGGGAAGGGAGGATCTTGAGGTTTAACTTTTTCATATTATTTTTTCTAGGCTAGGGTTACGAGTGGCTGTAGAATAAGGTGTAATCTATAAGAGTTGGGTTTATTTGTCATCACTGAAAAAGGACAAAATTGTGGTTTCTTCTGGGGGCCATGGTATAGGCGTCTCATGTTCAAAATCATGCTTTTTCAAAAGCCCATCACACATTCTTAGATAAGCTGCTATATCTCGCAGAGAAGGGGGGTAGATGCCTCCATAAAGATTTCGGGAAAGGGCCTGTTCTAAAGTTGCTCTTCCTTCTAAGGCGTCGTGATAAGATTTAAGCGTTCCATAAAAATATTGTGCGCATTTTTTAATTTGTTTTCCAACGCGTAGATCACTAACCCCTTCTTCGCGCAAGGTCAGATCCATATACTTAAAAAAGGCATCAAAAGTAGCTTGAGCAACAGGACCTTTTAAATGTCTTAAAATGAGAGCAATGTGAAGGCTTGCACAATCAAAGCGTCCTTCAAGGGTGTCAGGGACATGCCAAGATTCATAAAAAATGGGGAGGCGCGCTTGCGTAAGTGCTGAAAAACAAAGTTGTTCTCCTTGAAGATGCGCCTGCTTTTTCCAGAAACCGTTGACAGCGGAGATAAGGAGAGGCATGGTAATTTTTATTTTTCGAAGCATTTATGACACGTACAAACAAATGACTGTGAAATCAAGAACTTTTAAATCCTTAGCGCTTTTTCTTCCCTGTATCCTCGTGGGCTGTGCAACGATCGACAATCGTGGACATGTTGTTGAGCCCGTACAACTTGAAAAAATTAAAGTCGGAGTTACAAAAAAAGAACAAGTTGCAGAGCTCTTAGGCACACCTTCTTCTGTTTCTACTTTTGGCAATAACACGTGGTTTTATATGTCTGAGGTGACCCAGCGTCGGGCCTTTTTTAACCCCGTCATTCTAAAAAGTAATATTACACGCATTGATTTTAATGATCAGGGAAGGGTGGTAGCCCTTGACTCCCTCTCCGAAAAAGACAGACAGGTTGTGTCGCATATTCAACGTTCAACACCCACTGCGGGTCATACCTTTAGCGTTGTCGAACAGATATTTGGAAATGTGGGCCGCTTTAATGGAAAAGATCCAGACGCTGAAAGACCAAGGCGCTAGGTTTTCCCTCCTGGACGATATCTCTTTAAATAAAAAGGCGCTAAGGCTTCCATTGCCTTGACATGAACACCAAGATCTTTCGCTATGAGGGCTTTTGAAGAAACAGTTGTATTGGATTTTAACAATTCAACTTGATCGGGAGTTAGAGGCGGTGTTGGTAAGAACTGTGCAAAAGTTGCCATTATTCTGGCAAGACTAAAGGGGACGGGAAGTAATAGCCTTTTTCGATAAATAGTCTTTAAAAGGTACGCCATCAGTTGTTTGAATGTATAAATTTCAGTCCCTCCCAACTCATAAGTCTTCCCGCGGGATTCTTTCTTGAAGGCGGCTTTCAAAAAGCATTCCGCTACATCACCTACATAAACGGGTTGGAAACGTGTTTTTCCTCCACCAATAAGGGGGAGAAAAGGAGAGAAACGGGCCATTTCGGCAAATCTATTTAAGAAAGCATCCTCTGGTCCAAAAATAACACTGGGGCGAAAAACAGTAGCTTCTGGGAAATGCTTTAAAACGACTTCTTCGCCGCGGGCTTTTGTTGAAGCATAACGAGAGCGAGAATTCTTCTTTGCTCCTAAGGCTGACATGTGAAGAAAAACGGGAATGTGCAATTCAGCAGCTTTTTCCGCAACGCAACGGGCCCCTTCCACATGAATGGCTTCAAAGGTTTGCGAGCCCTTTTCATAAAGGATCCCTACAAGGTTAATCACGATGTCTGACCCGGCCATTGCGTTTTCTACATCTTTTGTTGAAAGAATAGAAGCTTGGATGGGTGTAATTTGTCCAACTTCTCCAAGGGGCTTCAAAAAATTCGCTGCGATGGGATTACGAACAGCTACGCGAATTAAGTGGCCTTTAGCTGCAAATTTCTCAACGATATATCGGCCAACAAATCCTGAGCCGCCAAATATGGTAACAGTGCTCATTTTTTCTCCCCTTTTAAAAGTATATCAGATTTTAAGGAAAAACACTGAGCTAAATCATTGACTTTTGGGGCTAAGACCAGTAACGAGAAACAGAAGCCCAGGTGGCGAAATGGTAGACGCGCTAGATTCAGGTTCTAGTGAACGAAAGTTCGTGGAAGTTCGAGTCTTCTCCTGGGCACCATTCAGGAGTATACTTATGTCAGTAAAATGACATGAAAGTAAAATATGAAAATTCATTATCACCGCGGAGATCTTCCTCCAAACCTTAAATTTGAGCATTCTATTGCTGTTGATACGGAAGCAATGGGACTTTATATACCTCGTGATCGCTTAACACTTGTGCAACTAGCCTCAGGTGGGGGAGACTGTCACATGGTTCATTTCCCTCTTAAATCATCCTATGAAGCTCCGCATCTAAGGGCTGTTCTCAATGATAAGAGTTTGGAGAAAATATTTCATTTTGCACGGTTTGATTATGCAATTTTAAAGTATTATTTAAAAGTTGATGTAACCCCGCTTTTTTGTACAAAGATTGCCTCCCGTCTTTCACGAACCTATACGGATAAACATGGTTTGAAGGACTTATGTAAGCAGCTTTTAAATGTTGAGATTTCAAAACAAGAGCAAACCTCTGACTGGGGCTCGGAACAATTATCCGAGAAGCAAATGGAGTATGCTGCCGGTGATGTTATTTACCTCCATCGTCTCAAAGCCGCCTTGCAAGAACTTTTAAAACGAGAGGGACGGGAGTCCATAGCAAAGGCTTGCTTCAAATTTATTCCTGCCAGATGTGAATTGGATATTCAAGGGTGGAATGAAGTTGATATTTTCCAACATTAAGTATAAAGAAAAGTAATTATTAAATTTTAAGGCAGAATATATTGATGCAGCAAGCAAACGCAAATTCACTTGTTTCTCAAGATGACCTGGAAGAAGCTTATCGCGTCTTACATCTTGAAGCAGAGGCGCTCCTTACTCTAGCACGAAGCTTGGATAGCACCTTCAAAAATGCTCTAGATCTCCTTATGCAAACAGAAGGACGTGTTATTCTCTCTGGTATTGGAAAGAGCGGTCATATCGCCCATAAAATTGCCTCGACCTTTTCCTCTACAGGAACTCCCGCCTTTTTTATTCATCCCAGTGAAGCCAGTCACGGGGATTTGGGAATGGTTACCCTTAAAGATACGCTTATCATTCTCTCCCTTTCCGGGGGAACAGTAGAGCTCTCTGACATGATTGCTTATGCAAAGCGTTTTGCAATTCCTATAATAGCGATAACATGTAAAGCTGAGAGCCTTCTTTCAAAAGCAGCCCACCATACGCTCCTCCTTCCCTCTTTTACAGAAGCGTGCCCGATGGGGCTTGCTCCAACAACATCGACAACTCTTATGCTGGCTCTTGGAGATGCCTTGGCGGTCACTTTGCTTAAGAGAAAAGGATTTTCTGAGCGAGAGTTTAAAACTTTTCACCCTGGGGGGCGGTTGGGAAAAAAGTTATTGCATGTATCAGAGCTAATGCGTCCTTATAAGGAGCTTCCTCTTGTTTCAAAAGAAACTCTGATGAGTGAAGCTCTTGTTATCATGACGGAGAAAGGGTTTGGTTGCATAGGTGTTTTAAATGATTGCGGGCAATTAATTGGAGTTGTGACAGATGGAGACCTGCGTCGTCACATGAGTTCAACCCTTCTCAGTGAAAAAGTTGGAAAGGTAATGACAGCATCTCCGAAAACGATTTTTTCCTCTTCCTTTGCGACTGAAGCCGTTGGATTTATGAATCGTAATTCAATTACGAACCTTTTTGTTTTGGAAGAAGGAACAAATCAACTCGTCGGGCTTTTACGCCTTCATGACTGTTTGCGAGAGGGCCTTCTTTAAAGATGAGTTTATTTCCAAAGACGTATTCACGTTATGTAAATTTCATAAAACTGACCCTGCTTATAGGAATCGTTTTGGCTTTTGGCTTTACTTTTGGATGGCCTTATATCATGTCTTTGGGTAAAGAGGATATGGTTCTTGTTGATGCCTCTCGTCCTGAAATTCAAGAAAACAGAATGGTTCACCCCCACTATGTTTCAACCGATGAGACAGACCAGCCCTTTCATGTGGATGCGGATTGGGCAAAGCAAACAACAGAGGGTATTGCAGATCTTACAAATCCATCGGGAGCTATAACAGTTGAAGAGGGTCAAACTTTTAACCTTGAGGCAAAGGAAGGATATTACGATAATCAAGGTAAATTCTTAGATTTAAAAGGAGACGTCACATTGACGAGTACGGATGGCTATCATGTGCATACCCAAAAGGCCCGTATAACACTTGAAAACAAAGTCATTGAAGGGGATTTATCCATAGAAGGAGAAGGGCCCGCAGGGAAAATTTATGGACAGAATGGTTTTAAAATTGAAAATCGCTCGGAAGGAAAGAAGGTCATTACATTAAAGGGGCCTTCTCGTATTGAAATTAATCGGGGTTCTCTTAAGAAGAAAAAAGGATAACGATGACCTTGAGTAAACTCCTTTTCTTACCCCTTCTTATACCTACCTTATGTTACGGAGAGATGTTAGATCGGTTAAGGAATGATAGTGAGGAGACTCCCATTATTATTGAAGCTGAAAATTCTGTCGTGTGTGATGAAACAATGAATAAATGTGTGGCTACAGGAAACGCCTTAGCAAAGAAAGGCACATCAACGATTTATGCGGATGTTTTAACGGTTTTCTTTACAGAGGGGAAAGGGCGCGACATCACTGCTATGATGGCAGATGGTCATGTAGTTATGGAAACGCCTTCAGAAAAAGCCTATGGAGATCATGCCCATTATGACGTTGCCCTTGATCGTGTTCTTTTGACAGGGGGAAACTTAAAAATCGTGACCTCCAAAGAAAACATCACAGCGCGAGATTCGCTTGAATACTGGCATGCGCAAAACAAAGGAATTGCTCGTGGGAAAGCGGTGGCGACCTTTCCTGAAAAAGAAGAACTGATAGAAGCTGATACGCTGACCGCTTATTTCAGCCCCTCTGAGGGAAAAAAGAAAGAGGGTAAGGAAAAGCTTTCTATCGATCGCCTCGAAGCCGAAGGCAACATGCTTGCTTCCAGTCCAAAGGGATTCGTGACAGGAGATCGCGGGGTTTATTATGCAAAAAATCACCTGGTTGAGGTCTTTGATAACGTTAGGATTTTGCAAGGAGATAACATCATTGAAGGAGGCTATGCCCGTCATAATTTAAAAACAAATGTGGCTGAAATGTTTGCCCAACCTGTAGGCTGCTCCCAATCCGGAGCTCAAAAACGCATTTCTGGCATTATTATTCCAAAGGATGCTAAGAATATAAAGGAGAAGAAGAAAGACCCTCTAAAAGAGACCTCCGCCAAGCATAAGGATAGACAGATCCTTCCACTCCCTGCTAAAAGGGAATCTGAAACATTGTCTCAATAAATGTAAAGTAATTTGGTATGACGTCACTTTCTCAAGCAACACCTGCACTAGCTGAAGGTCTTAGGGCAAAGAATTTAAGGAAATCCTATTCTAGACGTGTGGTTGTTGATGATGTAAATCTTACGGTAACGCGTGGAGAAGCTGTTGGCCTTTTAGGTCCAAATGGTGCAGGAAAGACCACCTGTTTTACGATCATTATAGGTTTGATTAAGGCCGATTTTGGTTCTGTATTGTTGGATAACCATGATATATCAGCCCTCCCTATGTATAGAAGAGCACGGCTTGGCATCGGATATCTTCCTCAAGAAACGTCCATTTTTCGTGGGCTTACAGTTGAGAACAATATAAGAGCCATTCTTGAGCTTGTAGAGCCAGATTATGATCATCGAGAAGAGCGTCTGGAAATGCTTTTGGATGAATTCTCCATTAAACATATTCGAAAATCTTCTGCCCTTTCCTTATCAGGTGGTGAAAGACGACGGACAGAAATTGCCCGTTCTCTTGCGAGTAGCCCCCATTTCATGTTGCTTGATGAGCCTTTGGCAGGCATTGATCCTATAGCCGTTGGGGAGATTCGTGACCTTATTTCCCATTTGAAGGAAAAGAACATTGGAGTTTTAATTACGGATCATAATGTGCGCGATACCCTTGGCATTGTGGATCGAGCCTACATTATTAATGAAGGTCTTGTTTTAAAAGAAGGAACACCCGAGGAGATTGTTGCTGACAAGCGAGTTCGTCAAGTTTACCTCGGGGAGAAATTTAAACTTTAAGGGAGGAGAGATATATGCGATCTTCAGTTTTTTTCTATCCAACCTTGAGGGAGACACCTCAAGAAGCCCAAATTATGTCCCATCGCCTGATGCTCCGTGGTGGAATGATTTCCCAAGTTACCTCGGGAATTTACACTTGGCTTCCTCTAGGGCTAAAAGTCCTCCAAAAGGTCTCTCAAATTGTAAGGGAAGAGCAAGATAAAGCCGGAAGCCTTGAGGTCTTGATGCCCACAATTCAACCCGCCGAGCTTTGGGAAAGAAGTGGGCGTTATCATGATTATGGCAAGGAAATGCTTCGTATCCAAGATCGTCATGAACGAGAGATGCTCTATGGCCCTACGGCGGAAGAAGTTATTACGGATATTTTCGCGCGTTTTATTAAGAGTTACCGTGACCTTCCCAAGCGTTTTTATAATATTCAATGGAAGTTTCGGGATGAGATTCGCCCTCGTTTTGGTGTCATGCGCGGCCGGGAATTTTTGATGAAAGATAATTACTCCTTTGACCTTACCATAGAAGGGTCAAGAGCTTCTTATCAAGCTATGCTTGAAGCTTACGTTAAAACTTTTTCGCGTATGGATCTGACCGCCATCCCTGTGAGGGCTGCTTCAGGTGCTATTGGAGGTGATCTGAGCCACGAGTTTCAAATCCTTGCGGAAACAGGCGAGAGCGAGATTTTTTATGACGCTGACTACGAAAATTTGGACGTCAATTCCTTGACCCTTGATCGCCTTCAAAGCCTTTATGCAGCCTCTGATGAACTCCATGATCCAAAGAATTGTCCTGTGCCTAAGGAGCGCTTGAAGACGGCCCGTGGTATTGAGGTGGGGCATGTTTTTTATTTTGGAACAAAGTATTCTATTCCTTTAGGGGCTTATGTGATGGGCCTTGATGGTAAGCAGGTTCCTGTGGAAATGGGGTCTTACGGCATTGGAATTTCCCGCCTTGTAGCGGCGATTATTGAAGCACATCATGATGAAAATGGTATAAAATGGCCGATGAGTGTGGCTCCCTTTAAAGTGGGGCTTTTGAATTTAAATATTAAGAATGAAGGGTGTAAGCGCCTTTGTGACGATCTTTATGAAAAGCTTTTGAATAATGGCGTTGAGGTTCTTTATGATGACCGAGATTTAGGACCAGGGGCTAAATTTGCTGATATGGACCTTATAGGACTTCCTTGGCAAATTATTGTGGGTCCGCGAAGTGTTTCTTCAGGGTATTGTGAGCTTAAAAATCGCAAAACAGGAGAAAAGCTGGAGCTGTCCTTTGAGGATGCTTTAAGAAAGGTTTTTTAATGCGGATACATTTACAGTTGCGTTGTGAAAACGATTTGACAAGAAGCTTTTATTGATTATAGTCTCCTCAGCATTTATCCGCCTTCGCAAAGCCCCTAGCGTGAGCTTAGGAATGGAGGTGGGTGGCAGCTTTAGCGGGTGAACCCCGACGAAGAGAGGCAAAATATCACGGGATTATGCCCGTGGAGTTTCACTCCCAAAGGAAATTTTTGAATGAGTAAAAGAATTGAATCCAAACACAAAATAGATCGGCGCCTTGGTGTAAACTTATGGGGGCGTCCAAAAAGCCCTTATAATGCGCGTTCCTATGGTCCGGGGCAGCATGGTCAACGTCGTTCCAAGCCCTCTGACTTCGGCCTTCAATTAACAGCGAAGCAGAAGCTAAAGGGATATTATGGAAATATCACAGAGCGTCAGTTTCGTCGCCTTTATGCGGAAGCTATCCGACGCAGAGGAGATACGGGTGAAAACCTTATCGGCCTTTTAGAATCTCGTTTGGATGCTTTAATTTATCGTATGAAATTTGTTCCAACGGTTTTTGCGGCTCGTCAGTTTGTAAATCACGGCCATGTCCTTGTTAACGGAAAGCGGGTTAATATTTCCTCCTATATTGCAAGCCCAGGGGATGTGATTGAAATTCGGGAGAAATCCAAGCAATTGGCTGTTGTTATGGAGGCTGCTCAATTAGCAGAAAGAGATGTGCCCGAATACTTAGAAGTCGATCATAAGGCAATGAAGGGGACGTATGTAAGAACCCCAACGTTGATGGAAGTGCCTTATCCGGTACAAATGGAACCGAACCTTGTGGTTGAGTTTTACTCACGATAAAACTTAAGATTATTTTTAATATCTTCCTTTTTGTGGGGCGCTTAGCTCAGTTGGTAGAGCAGCTGACTCTTAATCAGCGGGTCGCAGGTTCGAATCCTGCAGCGCCCACCAGGAAAATCAAGGGGTTTGGAGATTTCATAAAATTCAAAAAATGTAGCGGGTATACGCCGGGTATACTTTTGGTCTTATCGTTTTTTCCTGTAATAAAGAATTCATTCCTTTTAATTTTTCAATCTTGTTTTGAATTCTCAGAATGTGAGGAGAATCTTTTGGAAAATGAGTTTTTACAACTTCTAAAGCTTGCTTTAGGTAGGAAGTAGCTTGGATTTGAAAGGCTTGGGATTGTTTTGTATCTCCTTTATTTGCTTCAAGCATAGCTTTTTTAAGATATAGCTCGGCTAAATCTTCAAAAACCATATAAACGTCAGGATGGTTATTTTTTTGAAATATCTCTTCTACCTTAGATAGGTACTCTTGTGCTGTTGGCAGATGTCCTTTCAAAAGGTAATTCTGCCCAAGACTTCTTAAAACTCGCATGGTTTCGATATGATTTTTGCCATAATTTTGTTCGTGAGCTATAAGACTTTTTTCAAGAAGGGTTTTTGCTTTTTCAAATTCTCCCATATCTTTATATAAGTTTCCCAGATGAAAAAGAACCAACCCTGTTCTAATGTTATTATCTTCAAATACGTTAGTGTGAATGGCTAAACTTTTTTCTAGAAGTTCTTTAGCTTTGTCATAATGCCTCTCTTCCCTCAACGCCCACTAAAAATGATCCATTTTCGCCCATAAAAATTGGCCGCCTCCCTCAATGAGCGGCCAGTAAAAAAATCCAAATCTTAAAAATATAA
>Ga0155456_117_pt1 | contig 45809 bp, 52 predicted proteins | sample RifCSPhighO2_12_FD_107114 | JGI IMG/M metagenome (GOLD analysis project Ga0155456, IMG submission 107114) | Alphaproteobacteria bacterium RIFCSPHIGHO2_12_42_13 | reverse complement strand
TCTGTGGTAGAGGCACCTTTAATAAAAGCCCGTCAAGCAGAGGAAGAGCAGCAAAGACAAAGAGCGATTGAGGCAGAAGCGCGCGAGCGGCAACTGCAGGCGGAGATAATAGAGGAGCAAAGGCGATGTGAGGAAAATCGCCAGCGAGCCGCGGCCGCGCCGCGGGTGAGGCAAAAAATACATCATCCGTACTGCAGCTGCAGAGACCCGGAGAAGTGCGGCAACTGGCGGTGGAGCCATCTCGACCAGTACGGGCGCGATATGGACCATTGAGGACATGTACTTTAGTTGGACCTGGCCATTTTAGACATAAGCTTGCCTAAATAGCACTACGTAACGCAATGTTATTACCATGGCGCCCGGGCTCCAACATGAAAAGAGACTGGGCAGATGGGTTTGCAAGCAGAGTGCAAACTCTATGATCGTTGAAAGCTTAATAAGCAGGGAAGAGTAGCTTTTTTTAAAAGAGTCACATAATCATAAAGACATCCCGCCCCGATCCATTTCTTTCATTTTCTGCAGTTGCTTTTCTTGAGTGAGTTGCTTAATGGCTTTGCTGATTTCAGGGTCGATTTGTTGTATGTGCTCATATACTTCCTTGTTTTTATAAATAGATTTGCCTATGGCCGAGCGCTCCTTTTCTAAGTCATAATCATCGCGCTTTTCAAGCTCATGGCTTATCTCTTTAAACCTAAAATAATGGGACAAACCATTTTTAAAGCCTTCTTCCCGTATGCGCTCTTGCTCTTCTTTCAATTTAAAGGCCGCCTCTTTAGCTTGAAGAGCTTGTGTTTGAGCGTCGTGTTCTGCCTTTTTGATTCCTTGGAGATGGGAGAGGAACTTTAAAGCCTTGTCGGGATCTTTATGAGCGGCTGTGCGGGCTAAGTCTTTTGCTTTATCAGACATAGTGCTTAAAAGAGGGGAGTGGAGCTCATGATCAACTTTTTCAATCTTCTGCTCGTACGTCTGTATATAAGGCTCTCGCTTTGCTTTCCAGTACTCAATAGAGGCGGCCTCTCCTTGAGTTTCTAGGCCTTTTGTAAAGACCCGTTTGTAAAAGTCAGCGGCGTTAAAGGCAGGGTGCTTCATATCTTCATAGACGTCTTGGAGGGTGGTTATCTCTATAGGTTTAGAGACTGACGTTTTTTGGAGAATCTCCTGAGCTCTGGCTTCTTCTCGGATTGTTTCTGGCTTTAAAAGAATAGATTTCTCTGAAGTTCTCCCTAAGAAATCTTGTCCCCCGACATATTCGGGGGCAAGCTCTTGGGCGTAAGACCCGAGGAGATCCGCAACGTTTTTGAAGGCTTGTTTAGAGACGGCCCCCATAGCGTAAAGCTCATCTCCAAGGCGAGTAAAGAGTTTATTAAGGAAGCGATCTTCTTCTTTCATGAGCTTGGCAAGAGAATTGGCATCCAAATAGTCGGCCGCGCCCAGCTTTTCTCCCGATTTAGAAAGAACTTGGGGGAGTTTTTCGGCTCTCCAAAAGTCTAAGGTGCTTCCATAGACTTGCACAGAGTCCCGATGACGGGTCATGGCCACATAGGTCAGATTTTGAGTCATCTCATGGGAGGCAAGAAGGAAGCTTTTATCAGAAGTCGTGCCTTGGGATTTGTGAATGGTCACGGCCCAGCCTTGATCAAAGTAAGGATTGAGATTGGGGGCAAAGGATACCTTTTGGTCCTCTGTAACTTTAACCTCAATTTTTTGCGCACTGATGTTCGTAATACTGCCTATGGTGCCATTCTTAACCCCTAAGCCATAGTTGTTGCGGGTAAAGACGAGCTTGTCTCCTTTAGAGAAAGCCCGCTCTTCCTTAAAGGTTTTCTTGCGGCCAAAATCATCTTCCACCTCTCGATGAACGGTGTAAGCAAAATCTTTTTTATCAAGAATACCTATCTCCTTTAAGTGACTGCGGGCCTGGGTGTTAAGATCCCGCACATCCCGATTGCTATAAGCCATCATGAGGAGACTCTTCTCAGGAGAGTCTTGAAACGCCTTTTTCCAGTCTTCAATCAAAGCCGCTTTAGCAGCTCCCCTGACCTCAACCCTTTGACCAGGAGTCTTCTCGACGCCAATTAGGTGATGAAGATCTTTTGATTTAAGAAGATCAGAAGCCTCAGTATATTGATAGGCCTTATCTTGTTTTTTGTTCACAAAGAGCCTTGCCATTTCCAGAGGATCGAGATTCCTGGATTCAAGGACGGGCTTATACACCTCAGGGTTTGCTAAAATTTCTTTGCCAGCTGCGTTTTGAGTATCTTTCCATTGCAGAAACAGACCGTAATCCTCGTGCTTTGAAGCCAGAGAGGCTTCTTTTACCTCCCCCATGATCTCGCGGAAGATCAGCCCTGACGTACGGGCGGCCATCTCATAGCGAGAGACTATGTCTGAAGGGAGGGCCTCACCCACAAGATAAACATGACCTTTCTCCTGATAGGCTTGAATGGCCTCTTGAGACTCTTGCTTTCCAAACAAAACGGTTGCCTCTTTTTGCCACTCTTCCTTTTGTCTTACAATTTCTTCTAAACGAGAAACGCCCACCCGCTCTGTGACCAGACGAAAAGCAGGTCCTGCTTCCACAGGCTGTAACTGTGCTCCATCGCCCACCACAACGGCTTTGACCCCCAACTTTTGGACGGCGCCTAAAAACTTATCAAACCGCTCCACATCCACCATACCCGCTTCATCAAGGACAAGAACACTGTTTTGATTATACTGGCACCGGCCTTCTTCAAAGGCTTTCAGAAACTTATGCAAGGTTTGAGAGTCTATTCCGCTGCCTTCAAGATTCTGGGCAGCCCTTCCCGTAGGCGCAAGACCATAAACCCGATACCCAGCATCCTCCCAAATATCGCGGCAGGCCTCTAAAGCCGTTGTCTTCCCAGCCCCTGCATAGCCCACAATGCATTTGAGCTGCCCCTCATCTACCAAGTGACGAATGGCTTGCTCTTGCCCCTCACTTAACACATGGCCTTCTTGTTTTAACCCCGTCTTTAAACGCTCTAAGCCACATTCGAGAGAGGTGGAAGAAACCGCATGGGTTGCACAACTTGCAAGAGACTCTGCTATCCCGACGAGCTTCTTTTCGGCCTTAAGCATAGTATGGGTGGTATAGATTGCCCTGTCTACACCGTCCTGATTTAAAGTCCCCTCTTCTTTTAACAAAAGCAACTCTTTTGAATTCTGCAGGCGGGCATCCAATCTCTGGAAAAGCGTTGCATCATCAACATACCGTCCTAAGATCTTCTGCACATCCCCCCACATAAAGGTCGCATGATGGCGGGTGACAATATCAAAGACCGTCTCGGGACGCCTCATAATGCGGTAGAGATTACGGAGCTGGACTTCTCGAAAGGCTTGCGTTCGTTTTGTAGTAGGCGTTGACTCAACAAACCCTCCCATGTCTTTTTCATTTTCTGGAGAATTTTCCTGAGTCTTTGAGGAAGAACGACCTTCAATGCCCTCTGCCCGCTTTTCTTGTTCTACTACCCCCTTCCCCAATTTAATCTGGGGTTCAATATCTAATCCCTGGTCCTCATAGGACCGGTGATCAAGGGTAATATCAAACCCATGCATTTTAAGATGGAAGCTGGCATATTGGGCCCACTGCTCGCGCCATACTTCATGAACCTCCCGTGCGTTCCAGTCGCGATTCTTTTTTGCAGATAGGCCATGAGTCCTGTCTCCTTCAGTGAGGTCTCGCGTTAAAAAAAATGTGTGACAGTGGGGATTGGGCTCTCCCGTCTTCTCGCAGGTCTCTTCATGAAAGCTTTGAATGGCGAACATCCCTAAACCACAAAACTGATCCTGAACATATTCTTGGGCCAGAGCCTTTCTTTGCTCATAGGTCAATTCCCGGGGAAGGGAAAACTCAATCTCACGATAAACCTGGGCATCAACTCGCTTTTCGGCAGCATTGGCTATATTAGAAAGGAGCCGAATCCCTTTCTCGCGATCTGTTGCGACAAGCTTTTGAATTTCTTTAGCCCACGTTGGAGCATCCTTGGGAAGTAAAATCTGCACGTCTTGGACGGACTTATCCTTGAAATCAAAAACCTCGCCCGTGTTTGGATCTGTAAGCTGTATTCCTGAAATGTACGCAATGGCTTTTACGGGATTGCCTCCGTTGCTGCGTCCAATCATGCGGGTCGTGTGGTGGTATATAGCCATGGGATGTTTTTTGCTTGTTTTGTTTGTATTATTTGTAGAAAAGTCGTCGTTGCTTGCAACAAAGCGCCATTGGAGATAATACAATGTATCAGCGCGCCTAACAAGATCTAAAAATGATCTTGAGGCGGACTGACTTATTATTCTTCTGTTTTTTGTTGTTTTTTAGGTTGTTAGATGAACTGGTGTTTCAGTTTCGAGAAGCCTTCTTGACGATTGAAAGAAGTTCTGATAATTTTATGTCAAATATTTCAAAAAAGCTTTAAACAGGAAAACAGGCCTCATGGACGACGATATCTCTAAAATTGAAGACAAAATAAATTTACTCCGGCAAAAAAGAGAAAAGATTAAAACACAAAAGGCCATGCTCTTGCTTAAAGAAGCTCAAGGAATTCTTTCCGATAACTTCTCCTATGAGCTCGTCCTTTCCATTCTTAAAAACTCTTGGAGTTCAGCCTCGGAGAAACAAAAGGAGGAATGGGCAAAGTCCGCCAAGCAATTTCGCAGAGACTCCAGCAAACGAAACACAAAAGGAATTGCAAGTCCTCAAAGCAAAGTGCCTCAAAATACAGCAGAGAATCCATAAGGCGGAAAGGATCAAAAGTATGAAAGAAGGCCTTAACCAAACGTCTTCTTCCGCTAAAAGGCGTACGAGAACTCGAGGTTTAATACAACTCGGGGGCCTATTGGAGCTCGCAGGAACGCTTGATGTTTTTGACATTCCTCTCGGCGTTGATTTGCAAAAGGACATCTCTGTCAAAAACAATATCGCAGCCCTCTTTAAAGGACTGCTGGAGCTTAATGTGTTGGCAAAGTCCGCAGAGGTAGATCTTAAACTCTGGGCCCTGCAAGGGTTAGAAGCTTTTAAATCAAGAGGTTTGTCAGAGACAAGACCGCTCGATAGAAATAAGGAGGGTATTATGTAAAAAAAATATCTATCAAAAAAGTCGAGTAACCCTCGATAATAAAAACAAGCGCAGTGCATGAGTCGCTACAACCCACACACTGCTATCACAACCAAATCTAAATAGGAGATTTGATCATGAATCAGGTCAATATACACAACTTTCAGCATTTTCTAAAAGAACTTGAAAAAAATTTATCCGAAATAGACAAACTCTTGGAACAAGAGACTCTTCACCTAAAGAATATCTACGTTCTCCATGACGTTATGACAAAAATGTGCAACAATTGGAGCCATCAATTGGAGCATCGAGGGTAGGAACATCAACCTTATAGCTGAGTGTAGATATGTTATGCTCAGCCGTAAAAATTGAGTTATGGACTAAAAATGTTACCCTACACAAAAAAACTATCGGCTTTTGAACCTGAGCAGGGTATTGTTTTGTTATATCATACAAACACTTCAGAGGCTTATTTGATGGATATTGAACAAATTAAAGAACTTATTAAACAAGGAGAATCTCATACCCTTGAATTTAAAAAGTCAACGACCCAACTGAAAGCTGTCTTTGAAACGGTTTGTGGGTTTTTAAATGGGCATTGAGGGACTGTTCTTATCGGTGTGAATGATAGCGGCATAATTATAGGGCAAAAAGTTACGGACGATACAAAGAAAGAAATAGCTCGTGAAATAGCTAAAATTGAACCTCCCGTAAATGTATTGGTCAATTACATTCCCGTTAACGATGGAAAAGTAGTCATCGTCGTGACAGTTGAGGCATCTCCTTTTGCACCTCATGCGTTTGATTGCAGACCTTTTGGGGTCACGAGAAAAAACAGACTATAAAGTACGTTAAGGTTTCAGGGCGTTCTTTTTCAGCCAGTTATGTAGGTTTGCCTCAGTGGTCTGATAACGATTTGCAATGAACTTTTGCGTAGAACCATTTGCCAACAAGCCCTCTATTTCCGGACGAAAAACATCAAGTTTGTTTTGCCTGGGCCTTTGGGACGACCCAGCTTGAGACCCTGTTCTTTCTTGAAGCGTAGAGCTTCCTTTGTTCTTTGTGAAATCAAGTCTCTTTCAATTTCTGCGGCCATGGAAAAAGTTAGGGCCAAAATGCTTGATTTTCAAAAAATGACGGGTAGCATGCATTTTCATCTTTACAATGATAGATGAGAAGGGTATAAGTTTATTAATTTACATAAAAAGAGGCTATCTATTATTAATCTACATAAATATCTATAAAAACAATAAACAGAGCTCTCCTCATCTGCTTTGAATTCGATGGGGTTAATAACAGAGAAAGAAAACTATATGCATAAGAAATTTCTCCGGACATACAAGATATCGCTCTTAATAGCAGTCGTGGCGCTGGGTTTTGCGTTGTCTGAGCGGAGCCAGGCAATGAAGGTGGGTGACGGCCGAGAGGATGATGAAACTGCTGTTGGAGTCCAGGCACCCCTATTGGGTCAGGGACGAGAAACGAGGCGGACCAGGAGTGTGAATTCAAATGAGGGAGACAGACCGTTAAGTGAGGTCTCAGGTGAAGATAAGTCAGAGAGATCCATCAAGCGCACTCGGGTAGTAGGTAGGAGTGTTCTGAATTCGGTGTTTTGGGGAAGTGTTGGAAGTGCGTCCGTGAGTATTGGCTATTCCATCCTGGGTGGACGATTGAATGATGATATTATGAATGCTCAAGATAACGTTTTTGTAAATTGTAGTTCTTATCGAAATCCATCATTGGTGCTGCCATGTCAAAGCTTATGCCCTGTGCCGGACTCGGTTAGTGTGGCCTTATCTGTTCCCTCTTATGTGAGCCTTGCACTCGGGGCTCTCACTATCGGAAGTGGAGCCTACCTGTGCTGTGCCCAGTATAAATGCAGTCCTCGCCGCGATGAACAGTAAGGCGAAGAAAATCTAAAGCTGAATTTGCGGGTAAGCTCGTAAGCATACCTCATCCTGCTAAATAATTTGATTACGCTCATTCGGATAAGCATTTCTTTTTATGTATGTTGGCTTATTATATTCAATGGCATATGCAGCAAGCGCTCATGCCCCTAACGCATGAGGGGAAAGGCAAGCATCGGCGATGGACGTTTGTAAACATCATTGAAACGCTTAAACAAATAACCTGTAACAAGGTTAAGATCGAAGGTGCCGAGCTTTTTAAAATAAGTTGCCCCACCCCTGAACAAAAGAGAATCATGGATCTTCTGGCCCTTTCCAAGAAGTAAGGGTAAAGCAGAAAAAATCTTCTAACCCAAGTTAAATAGAGAAGCACGTTACAATTCCACTACAAGCTTGAATTATCAGCTGAATTATCCCTTGTATTTTTGACCCAAATGAGAAATAATTTCGTACTCATGGTGAAAATAAAAAGGATACATATGAATCAAAGCCATAAGATTCGACTCTGGGTTCTCCTCCTTTTTCTTCCTTTTACTTTATCAATGCCCGCCCTTGCGATGATGAAAAGTGCTACTGGGAGTTCTTCAGAAACAGAAGAGCGTTTTAAATCTCCAACAACGATTCGATGCTATCCTCCCACACTGGTTACATTTCGTCATGAAGATGAAGTGATCAAAAGCGTGGCAAATGGAACGTATGGAGAAGCACAGGTTAAACGAACACTGATAAAATTTCAAAAGGCTGCTGAATGTTTTTTCCCTCCTAATAAAATTAGGGTGTACACGACAAATGATACCTCAGGTCGTGGGTATGATTTTGTAATGGTTGATCCTTCTCGGCAAAGAATCATCTTTTTAGAAGCAAAAAGCACTCTTTTACAAACATTATTTAAAAAAACAAAAACTTTCTCGAACGAAGTCCTCTATGCGCAAGTGGGTGGTGGACCAGAAATTGGACATAATGCTACCGATGAAATTACAAAGGGGTTAGAAGGGCTGCTCAGAAGCAAAACTCACAAAAACATGGATCAATTATCGAGAAGATGGTGTGCTGATTATGTAGATAATATCACACTTGTTTCATCATCTTCTGCGAAAGGGGTGGCAACTCCCCCTGTTGAATCAACAGGCTTCTTACAAAAATTAATTAACGTTGAACGCTATAAATTTATGCGCGTTGCAGCATTAACGATTGTTTCTACCGAAGAAAATGCAGGACCTACACCAACAACAACATACTTTGTAATCGTAGGGGATGGTGATTCGGAGATATCTAAAAAAGTGGATCCAAGTGCGGAAGATCGCATCGTTAATGCAGGGCTGACTTCTTTCTTATTGGATAAACAGGAAGTGCCATTAGGTGAAGCGCAACAATACATGCGTCACTTGTATGAGACACTGCAAGGGTATCGGTATCCCATCGAATTTATTGATTACACTGGACCATTAACAATGGTATGTGCTGGCAGCGTAGCCCCAATAGATACTTCTTCTTTCTCCTCCTCTGGCGGAGTAAAATCCATTGAGGCGGCACCTTCTGACTTAGCTCCAACGAGAGGAAGAAAGAGGAAATCAAGAAGCGGCGATGATCAAGAAGAAGATGGAAAAGCCGTCCAGAAGACATTAGAAACTTCTCATGTTGAAGAGGAAGAAGAAACAGTAGATGCAATACAATTTTCAATTCAAGACAACGCAAAGGAATTAGGGATAGTCGGACAAAATCCTAGTAGTGTTATGGATTTAAGACCTGGAATGGTAGTTATTAGCGGCATAACCCCAATGGATACTTCTTCATCTTCTTCATCTTCTTCATCTTCTTCATCCTCCTCTGACATAGTAAAATCTATTGAGGCAGCACCTTCTAAATTGACTCCAACAAGAGGGGAAAAAAAGAAAGCAAGAAGTGGGAATGATCAAGAGAGGGATGATGATCAAGAAGAAGAAAATTTGTCTCATGAAGGAGATATCATGGGACAGGTGAAGTCTGTTGATCCTGTTCTTGGACAGGATCCTAGTGTGGATCAAATCTCCACTTCTTCATCTAAATCAACAACTTCAAGGTCTCGCAGCCTTGCTGATGAGTTACAATGGTTTATTGGCAAAGCAGAAGAAATCTCCTTTTTGACCGGAGAAATTTCTTTAGGGGAATTCAACTCAAGAGATAAGAGACAGAGTGTTGAGCAGCTCCAAAAGAAACTAAAATTAAGTGTGATGGATAAAACCTCTTTGGAGGAAGTCCTCAAAAAAGTGTTGTTAAGGCTCAGTAAGGAGGGCCGCAACCAGTTGTTATCAGAGCTTTTGTTGAAAGTGCTTAATAGAGAGTCCCTTTCAGAGGATTTTTTGGATAAAGTCAAAAAAGACTTTGGAAGGCGAAAATCATCGCTTTATAAAGCATTGGATCCTCATTCTCTGGCGTTGAATATGAGGACGTCAATAGACAAAGGAGGTATTGCCCTCGTGAGGTTTTTTGAATTAGAAGTGTGCCCTGTTTTAAAGGATAGGAATAAACTTTCGGAAGACGCCCCTAAGGTTCCGGAAGACATGCTACTTCAGCCCGATAGTCCCGACTTCGACGAAACATGATGCCGTTTTAAGGGAACGTGAGGAGAAATATTTTGGAGGAGCCACAACATCCATTGCGTCTGATTCCAAGAAAGTTGGCGTTTGGGATCAAAATCTTCTAACTGAATGGCATGTTTGGTATGGAGGGCGGGGTGTCATGATTTATTGGCATATTGATAAAAATACCTAACAGAGAAAGGTGTTTTGGATGTACATGGACAAATCACAGCTCGCGTATGGTTTATAGCCAAAAAATAAGCGTGTGTGAGAGTGTTCCACAACTCCTGCCAATCTCTTACCAAACTCTTGCCAATCTTTTGCCAAATTGAGGGAGTTATTTTCCTTGGGCGCCTGCCAGGAAACTTGAAATCCTTTGAGTATATTGCCCGAGGGGATTACAAGCAGTCTCCCAGCGACCCCAAGGTTTGGTTTTCCTCCATGAAGTTCTTGGCCCAGGTTCTCTCAACGCATAACAAGCTTCTTTTAGAGCTCATTGCTCAAGCTAAGCCCCAGTCAGTGATAGAGCTGGCTCAGCTTTCTGGATGCCATAAGAGTAATCTTTCACGAACTTTGTGTACAATAGAGCACTATGGGCTGGTCTTCATTCAGCGTAAGAAAAGCAGCGAGATTTGTCCTCGGGTTACTTTTGATCATTTAAGGGTGGATTTATATCTCTCTCATGAGAATCGCGTGTGACATGTCATTGACGGCTGCAATGCCCAGGCCTGTAAACGGCGGTGGAATAATGCACCACAAGAGGATGGTGCAGAAGTGAAAATGGCGGAGTAAAAGTGCACCACTTCTCGTAATGATTAGAAGTAATCTTTCCTCATGGGAAATCATGAGGAAAGGCGAGGAGGATGTACAAAGTGAATGTATATATGCGAGTACGCCGAGCCTGTTTAGTTGAAGGCAAGAGTGTACGAGGGGCAGCACAGGAATTTGGATTAAATCGGCGAACAGTGCAAAAGATGCTGGAGCAGGCGGTTCCGCCGGGATATCGGAGGAAATATACTCCATCTAGACCGAAGCTAGGCCCGCACCTTGAGTTTATCGATCAAATTTTAAGAGATGATAAGAATAGCCCTAAAAAGCAGAGACACACTGCTAAACGCATTTTTGTTCGACTGAGGGAAGAACGGGGCTATGAGGGCGGCTATACGATGGTGAAAGAATACGTAGCCAAGCATCGAATTCGCAGCAAAGAAATGTTTTGCCCTTTAACGCATCAGCCTGGGATGGCCCAAGCTGACTTTGGGGAAGCATGGATCATCATGGGAGGGATTAAACAAAAGACCCACCTTTGTGTGATGGATCTTCCCCAAAGTGATGGGTGTTTTGCCAAAGCCTATCCCCGTGAGAACACAGAGGCCTTTTGTGAGGGTCATGTATCAGCTTTTGAGTTTTTTGGGGGAGTTCCTAGAAAAATTTTGTATGACAACACAAAAATAATTGTTGCACGGATTTTAGGGGACGGAAAGAGGCAAAAGACCAGAGCCTTTTGTGAACTGCAATCCCATTATCTTTTTGAAGAAGGGTTTGCCCGTGTTGGAAAGGGAAATGACAAGGGAAAAGTAGAAAATCTTGTAGGGTATATAAGACGTAATTTTTTAGTTCCCTTGCCTCAGTTTGAGAGTTATGAAGCTCTAAATGCCTACCTTGCAAAGTGCTGCCAAGAGAGGCAGAAGGACATTCTGAATGGCCACAAGGAAACGATTGGGGAGCGGTTAAAACGCGATCAAGAAGTCTTCTTACCTTTGCCAATAACTTCTTATGAGGCCTGTCATTGTCAGGCGGGGAGGGTCAGCTCCCAGTCTTTAGTTCACTATAAAGGGAATGCTTACTCTGTTCCTGTTCGGTATGGATATCGGGATGTGTGGGTGAAGGGCTATGTTCATGAAGTTGTCATCAGTTGTGGGGCGGAGGTTATTGCCCGCCATCAGCGCTGTTATGGTTACGGAGAAACTATTTTTAACCCTCTTCATTATTTGCCGTTATTGGAGCAGAAAATCGGAGCTCTTGATCAAGCCGCTCCTCTTGTCAATTGGGGTCTCCCTGATTCCTTTCAAAAGCTCAAGTCTGTCTTAGAGAAGCAAGAGGGCAAAGCAGGCAAGCGAGAGTATGTTAGGGTCTTAAGGTTACTTGAAAACTTTAAACTCGAAGAGCTGGAGAAGGCTGTGTCTGAGGCCTTGCATTTAGGAGCTGTTCGTTATGAGGCAATTAAGCATTTAGTCTTATGCCAAGTTGATCAGCGTCCACCTCAGTTAAGTCTCGTTGATTATCCTCATTTGCCTGCCGTTTCAGTAAAAGCGACGAACGCAATAGATTATACGCAGTTGTTAGGAGGAAGGGCATGATTCTCCTTGAACATCATCTCAAATCGCTTAAATTGCCCACCTTTTTAAAGTGTTACCAAGACGTTGCCAATCAATGCGGGAAAGAAAGAAAAGATTACATTGATTATCTCTCTCAATTAAGTGAGATGGAAGTTTCAAATCGCCACAACAGAGCTGTCCAGCAAAGAATTAAAAAAGCTCGATTTCCTACCCTTAAGACACTGGATAGCTTTGACTTTAATGCTGTACCTACTTTAAATCAGCGTGAGGTCTGTGAGCTGGCAACAAGCGATTACATTGAACGTCATGAGAATATCATCGCTTTGGGTAATTCTGGTACGGGGAAGACTCACCTTGCAATTGCGATTGCGATGGCAGCGTGCCAAAGAGGATTCTCCGTGCTGTTTACAACGGCAGCAGCACTGGTGAATGAGTTACTTGAAGCCCGAGAAGAAAAGCAACTCCTTCGTTTCCAAAAGAAACTCACGACATATCCTCTTTTGGTTATCGACGAGCTAGGATTTGTTCCTTTTTCTAAAACAGGGGCCGAGCTTTTGTTTGAGATCTTCTCGAATCGTTATGAACGGGGGTCGATTTTTGTGACTAGTAACTTGCCATTCCAAGATTGGACTCAAGTCTTTGGGTGTGAAAGATTGACGGGAGCTCTTCTCGATCGCCTCACCCATCACGTCCATATCCTTGAGATGAATGGTGAGAGTTATCGTTTATCCCAAAGTAAAAAAAGGAAAGAAAAAATGGATCCTTAACCCTTGGGGTTTGACCCTATAAAGTAAAGTGACTTCATAAACAAAGGAACGGACATTCACCCGTTCAAGTTTAAAGATTTGTTTCTGCACTATCCAGACAGTGTTTGGAAGGATGGTGTTATTTTATCCAAGACGTCAAAGTACATTTTGAAAAAATCCAGGAAACCCTAAGCCTATGGATATGTGGACAACTTTCTCCGCAAGTTGCCCACATCTCCACAGGCACCACAACAAAGATATTTTTAAATGAATAAAAAAGAAAAAACACCTCACCTATGGTGCACTTTTACTCCGCCTTCTGGTGCACTTTTAAATCGCCCTTGACAGCCCAGGCCACTTACAGTGGAGGGATGCTGTTTTTGGTAGAGGACGCTCCTAAAGTGAATAGCAAATCACCAGTTCTTCCGGGTATTAACATATGAATTATACAGGGGGGTTGAGGGGATTCAAAGGAGAATGAATAAGACTGCAGTCCGTCCGCTGCCTAGATAAAGGAGGATTCTGCAGGCTGGTTCTTTTATGAAGAGATCCTGCAGGCTCTATGCTGGAAGTGTAAGTTTTCTTTGGATCAATTTGACTGCTGATGCCTTAAAAATAAAAATCTTCCAATTAAAAAATACCATGGATTTGGTCTCTTCTTTTTTTATTCTTAAAATTATCAAATTATCATGGAGTAAAAAGCAAGAAAAATCACAGAAACATCAAATATATCGATTGCCAAAAAAATGCATTGCTAATGCGTGTTGCGCTGTGTATATTATCATCTTATTCAGCGCAACAAACATAAGTAGGATCTACAGTGTGGAACCAATTATAGGCAGAAAGAAAGAAATAAGGCTTTTGCGGGAAAAGCTAACCTCCAAATCAGCAGAATTCATTGCAATTTATGGACGACGTCGAGTTGGTAAGACATACTTGATTAAACAATTTTTTACCAAGGAAACTGGCACATATTTCGAGCAGACAGGTCTTAACGATGGTTCAATGCAAGCCCAGCTTTTGATCTTTTCGGAAAGCCTTTCAAAAAGCTTCTATAAAGGAGCAAAGTTGGCTATCCCAGAAAACTGGATGGAAGCTCTCAAACAACTGACTGCGGCAATAGACAGTTTGCCTAAAGATGAAAGAATAACACTATTTTTTGATGAACTTCCATGGCTTGCCACAAAAAAATCGGGATTTCTTAAAGCTCTTGAATATTATTGGAACACAGACTGGACGTATCGTCAAAAATTAATTCTAGTGGTTTGTGGTTCTGCGGCTTCCTGGATAATTGAGAATTTAATTTATGCAAAAGGGGGACTACATAATCGTATTACTGCAAGAATATCCCTTCAACAATTTAATCTAGCTGAGACGGAAGCTTATCTCGAGTATCTTGATATTAAGTTAAATCGCCAACAAATATTACAACTCTATATGGCAATTGGAGGTATTCCCTATTATATCAAATCTGTGCGACATGGCTTATCAGCAACCCAGAATATCAATGAACTTTGTTTTAGTAAAGATGGTCCACTCTTTAATGAATTTGATATTCTCTTCCACTCATTATATGAAGATCCGGAAACTTATATTAATATTATTCGTGTCATTGCTGATAAATCACATGGCATAAGTCGAGAAGACCTTATTTTAAAAACAAATATGTCGGATGGAGGCTACCTTAATACGCGTTTGAGAAGTTTAGAAAGCGCAGGGTTTATTAGCACATTTCTGCCCGTAGGACACGCACGCAGAGGTGTACATTATAGAGTTACTGATGAGTACACCCTCTTTTATCTGACCTGGATTGAGCCTATTCGACAAAAGACTATTGGACTCACCATAACAGAACATTACTGGGAATCACTCATTAGAAAACCAGTATGGTATTCATGGGCTGGATATGCTTTCGAGACGGTTTGTTTTAAACATGTTGATGCAATCAAAAAAGCTATTAATTTGGAAAGAATTCCTGCTTTATGCAGTGATTGGCAATATAGGCCTGAAAAAAAGGATAAAGATGGAGTGGGTGCTCAAATAGACCTTGTTTTTGATAGAGATGATGGGTGTGTTACGCTTTGTGAAATAAAGTACACTGAAGTTCCATTTGTTATGACAAAAGAATATGCAGAAAAGCTGAATAAAAAAGGTGATGTATACAAAATAAGAACAAGATCAAAAAAGCAGATATTTTGGGCGTTAATATCTGCTAATGGCGTAGTCCCTAACGAACATGTAAAGAAAATGATAGATCACATCGCAACTCTAGATGATTTATTCCAGATGTAGGGTTTAGCAGTTTGTTATTTTCCTAGCTTGCATCAATAAAATCGACATGATGTGGAGGGACAGCCGGAAGAAGTGTTGGATGAGGAAGACGATCCTCTCCTCAACAGAAGGCCGAGCATGGCAAATGCCTTAGGAGAAGATGAGTTTCTCCTCATCAACAGAGCTGCTGATGAAGCAGACACTTCGTTTGTTTTTTCTGAGATAAAACTGAAGAGTATTTTCTCCAAGCTATGGAATCTCTCTAAAAGGAAAAAAATTGGAGAGTGTTGACGCATAGATAGATCTATAATAGACTCTCCCTGAGTTCAGCTAAGGGAGGTCTCAATGATTCAATGTAAGCGCTGTCAATCTGCATTCATTGTAAAAAATGGTCTTGTTCGCTATAAACCCAGGTATAAATGTAAGGCCTGTGGTCTCAACTTCATAGAAGGTGATATGCGAGTTAAGGAAAACCTTGTCGTCAAGAAGGCTCTGGCAGTTATCTTGTATTCACTGGGAAAAGCCTCGTTTGGAATGTTGGGGAAAATATTTGGCGTTAATCGTTCTTTGACATATCGCTGGATCCGAGAAGAAGCAGAGAAGATTCCTGAACCTGCGGTCTCTGGTGAGATCAGAGCCTGAACGCCTACTAAAAGTGATCCATTTTCGCCCATTAAAACTGAGCCACTAACTGCGCAAGAAGATTTTCTCTGAACCTCAGTTTTCGTGAAGATTTCCCTTGGTTAATGTGGATGGGAAGATTCAGCGCAACTTCCTTGCTTCTGTAGGGAAGAAAGCGTAGCTTTCTGAGCGAAAGAAGCAAGGAAGAGGAGTTCGATTCCCTTTCTGGCTGTTCGCCCCATAGCTCCTGCTGGAGGGTATATATTTGCAGACCTCGAGGGGGAATATCGTCATGAGAAAGGCTCTTCTGGTGCCTCTGAGCGGGTTTTAAGATGCCGAACGATTTGTGAGTAATAGTGGTTTTCTACTGCCAAGGCGAGTTCCATAAGAATGTCAGCGAGACGTGAGGCTTCCGCATCGGATATCTCTTCTGGTAGAATCTCATAAAGGTTAAGACTCATAGGTCTCTCCTTGTTGAGCTTGTTGCCTTTGAAGGGGCTTTTGTTTTTCTGGGGGTTTTGCTGACGTCTTTGGGACTCTTAAACTGGGCCCATCAATGCGAATAACCGTGCACCCATGGTTAAGTCTATCCAACATGGCATCAACGAGTTCCTTGTGTTTAAACACTTCATACCATGCTTCAAAGTCTAAGTTAGTCGTGATAATCGTTGTCTTTTTTTGATAACGCATATCAATCAGCTTAAAAAAAATATTGATTTGCTCTGGCGTAAGAGTCAAATACCCCAACTCGTCTATCACAATGACGTCATAGTTGGATAAGGTGTTTAATAATTTAGACGTGGTTCTGTCCGCAAGAGACGCGTATAGCTCATTGAGCATATCTTGCGCATTATAAAAGCGCCCTCGATACCCATTGAGGACAGCCAAACGCAACAAACTCATCGCAATCCCAGATTTTCCCGTCCCTGTTTTCCCAATAAAAATAACATTGTCATTCCGTTCAATAAAAGTCAGCTTGGCTAAGCCCATAATCTGGGTTTTATTAACTCCGGGTTGCTCTTTAAAGGGGAACGTGTCGAGTGTCCAAGGCCACGGTAACTTCGCCCGTTTAAGGCGACTTTCCAGACACCGTTCTTGTTGATGGCGGTATTCCCTTTCCAACAGCTCTATCAACACATCGTGGGTGGCCGTCCCTTTCTTTTCTGCCTTATTGAGCACATCCCCTAAACAGGCCGCCATTCCTTGTAGACGCAATTGATCTAATAAGACCTGTATTTTCTCCCTCATAGGGCTTCCTCCTCTAGATTAAAATAATCTCCAGCAACGGACTTGATGATCAAACTTTCAAGGCGATTTAAATCATAAAGCCCATAGTGGGCGGCTTTCTTGACCGCACAGAGGAATGCCTCTTTGGGGTACATCCTTTTAAGATTTAATAATCTATTGAGTTGTCGATGCCCGCTCCCACGCACATGCTTCTTAAGGCCGCTGACATACTGATCTAAAAGATCACAGTGCCCACGCAGTTCAGCTTCTGTCTTGCTTGCGGCTTGATGAGTTTGTTTCTTGTGGGTTTGAGAATGGTGACCGGGAAGTCGACACCGCTCATATCGTTTCCCTGATAAACGAGGGTGAATGGCAATTTCTCGATGCTTGTAAAAGAAACGCACCTCCTCTGGATATTTGTATACGTCTATTGTTTTACCAATCAATGTTTCCGGAGCAGAGTAACGGTTGGTCTCTAAGTTAACATAGCCTTGGCAATCAACGAGGCGTTGATAATGTTCATAAATGGGAGGTAAAACCTCTGGCAGAGGAACAAGATAAGATTTTTCTTGGATAAAAGCAGTGTCAGGAGCCATCCCTAAAATACGCTTTTCCTTTTGATTCGTTATAAGACACCACTCTTTGGCTTGGGCGTTGAGATCTCCCCAATCCTTGAAGGTCCTCCCCGCTAAAAAATTTGTCTCTATGTAGTGGAATGGGCGCTCTACCTTACCTTTGGTCTAAGTCATCAACTGCATGTGATGACACAAATGAAACGGCAAATACCTTTGCAATTACCCACCCCTTTCATCCCCTTTATGGCAAGCGATTTGCCCTTGTAACCCGTAAACAAACATGGGGAGAAGATAGGGTTACTTATTTCGATCAGGACAGAAAGTTATGTTCTATGCTGACTTCTTGGACAAATCTTGCAGATACAGATTATTTTTTACAGGCCTCGGCGGGTCGTTCTTGGTTCCGCGTAGATGATCTCGTGAACCTTAATATGATGTTAAAAACACTTCTAGAAATACATCAAAATGGGAAAGGAAGTGTAAAGTGAATTATGTCACGATTGTAAATAAAATTATGTCGTATACAGATGAGCTAATCATCTTTTTTGAGCGCCATAATACCAATTATATATTGAAATTATTGTCAAATAATAAGCTTGACAGAAAAATTAATAAGGCATATTTTTATTTACATAACTACCTATGGAGAACACGTGATGACCAAAATCGACACTCTCAAGGAATTTGGCTCTTTCAATCTACATCCAGAAAGAGTCAAGGCCCTCTGGTTTCAAAACAGCACTTTTTTCGACCCTCTCGACCTTTTGCAGGTGCGCTACGAGATGCTCCGTTATGTCATAGTCGAAAAGGCTTCCAAGATGGACGCAGCAGCTCTTTTCGGAGTCTCTCGCCCAACCTTCTACGACGCAGAAGCTGCATTTGCACAGGCTGGCTTAGTGGGCCTGTTACCCCAACAACGAGGACCAAAAGACTCCCACAAGCTAAGCTGCGACGTCATGGCTTTTCTCGGGACATACTTGGCAGAAGACAAAAGGTTACCCTCCAAAGATCTTGCCGCGTTAGTCTTAACCCATTTCAACATTGCAGTACACCCACGCAGCATAGAACGAGCATTGGGCAAAAAAAAATTGTACAACGCATGCCCTTAATTAATCTGCCCGAGAACACTGTCGACCTTTATGAGTCCTTGCGCAAACAAGTCTTAACAGGCGCAATCCGACCTCAAGGACTCTGCGTTGTTCTTCACCATGGTATGCTGCGCGGATTACAGATATTGGCGGAGAATCCTCTTGCAACACCAACTTCTCCGCCGGAAAGTCAAAATCTCTCCGCCTCATTAGGTTCTCCCTTACCTGCCATTTCTCCGAATGCTGACTTAGTCAGCATTCTTGCCAATCTTATATCATCATTACATCCGGAGGTCAGATATGCCCATTGATTCTTCTCATAAAATTACTGAACAACATACCAATCGAGATGCTTTTTTATATGTACGACAATCCTCTTTACGCCAGGTAATTGAAAATACCGAGAGTACCAAACGACAATATGCTTTACGCGAGCGCGCAATTGCCCTTGGTTGGCCAATTGAGCGTATCCATACTATTGATAGTGATCTAGGCAAATCAGGAGCGGAGTCAGTTAATCGCGATGGATTTCAGCAATTAGTCACAGAAGTGGCTCTTGGAAATGCCGGAATTGTATTGGGATTAGAAGTCTCGCGCCTTGCCCGCAACAATGCTGATTGGCATCGCCTTCTCGAACTCGCCGCTCTAGGGCGCACCTTAATTCTTGATGAAGATGGTATTTATGATCCAAGGGAACCAAATGATAGATTACTTTTGGGCATAAAAGGCACACTCTCAGAGGCAGAGCTTCATGTTCTGAAAGCGAGACTGCATGGAGGAATTATCAACAAAGCTCGTAGAGGAGAGCTTGAGATACCATTGCCTATTGGGTTTGTCTATCAAGACAATGGTTCAGTAGCACTGGACCCTGATCAACAAATTCAAAATGCTATACGGCTTGTTTTTGGAAGCTTTAAACAACTCGGCGCAGCGACGGCGGTAGTTAGAAAATTTGCAGCTGAAGACCTCTTGTTTCCCAGACGTATCCGTGGGGGTACCAATAAGGGGGACATCGTGTGGGGAGAGATGCAACATGCTCGCGTGCTTCAGATTTTACACAACCCTCGCTATGCTGGTGCCTTTGTTTTTGGACGCACTCGGAGTGGTCGAACCGCAGATCTTAGATGCACCCAAATCAAAGTGGCTCGTAAAGATTGGCAAGTGTTTATTCCCAAAGTCCATGAAGGATATATTGATTTGGAAACATTTGAATATAACCAGGTAAAGTTGGCAAATAATGCGATGAGTTTGAACCCAGCCAGTCGAGGGTCTGTCGCTCGAGAGGGATCTGCTCTACTGCAGGGCCGTGTTATATGTGGCATCTGCGGTTCACGTATTCGAGTCCGCTATTCTTCTCGTGAGCATGGACAACTCGAACCCTATTATGCATGTGCAGAAGCTTCCATTAGAAAAGCGGGCAAGCTTTGCCAGTATGTGAGGGGGGTAAATATTGATGCTGCCGTGTGTGATCTGCTCCAAGAAGTCTTTACTCCAGCGGCAATTGAGGTTGCTCTTGCTGTTCAACAGGAGCTTGCAGAACGTGCTCAACATATTGATGAATTACGACAACAGCAATTTGAGCGAGCGCGCTACGAGGCAGAACTTGCCAGGCGGCGCTACCTAAAAGTTGACCCAGATAACCGGCTTGTCGCCGATACGTTAGAAGCAGATTGGAACGAAAAACTTCGCCTGCTTAATCAACTACAACAAGAGCAAGATCAGCAACGTAAAACCGATCCCTCCCTCTTGCCCAAAGATGCGGCCTCACATATTATAAACCTGGAAAAAGATTTTTCTCGTATTTGGAGTGATCCGTGCATTCCAGCTCTTGAACGAAAAAGAATTATTGCTTATCTCATTGAGGATGTTACCTTGATAAAGAAAGAGCAGATTACCCTACATGTCCGCTTTAAAGGAGGGAAGACGCACACTCTTTCAATGCCGCGCCCCATGCCTATCGCTATGCTTCGTAAAACGCGGCCTGAAATTGTCGCAGTCCTCGACCAATTACTTGACACTGGTACAGATCTGGTAGCAGCGGCAGAGCTTAATAAGAGAGGATACAAAAACTGGAGAGGAGAGCAACTTACCCATGAAAAGGTGCGACACATTCGACAAGCTTATGGCTTAAAAAGTCGTTTTGAACGCTTGCGAGAACAGGGGTTCCTAACTGGAGATGAAATGGCAAAAAAATTTAGTGTATCAACAACTACGATTCATGAGAGAGGAAGAGAGGGAATTCTGCATCGCCAACTTTATGGGAATAACAAGCTCTTCTTATATGAGCCTCTTCCCGATAATTATGTTTTTGTTAAGAGGCAATGTGGGCGTCGTTCGGCGTCACAAAATTTAATTACCGTCCAACCTGCTGAATGAGGTGCAATATGAAATCTACTCCTTCCTATCTGGGTCGTTGACACGATGGGCCATAAACTCAAACCCGTACATTCTGGCAAACGTCAGCATCTCTGGGGAAACAACAGCATTAAATCCACTGCCTGCATATAAAATCACACTGGTATTATCAATAATGCAACGCTTACAACTCCCTCCCATAAACTCTATGCTTGTCTTGAGGAATGTCTTTGCCTCAAACCGGGTAAAACAGGGATAATATTGCATGAAGAGTTTTCGACTATATCCCAAGACCAGAGAAGCACATTGCACTTTAATCTTTTTGTTTTCCAAGAGAACCCAATGGGGGGAGGTGTCATGTTGCATTTCATGGCCAGGGTCAAAGCAATACTCCCCAACTCTTTTAAGGGGCGCTCGAAGACCTGCCCTTTGAATAGCGTACTTAAGTGTAGTATAGCCAATGTCAATGTCATTCTCTTCTTTCAAGATTTCTTTAATACGAACCGCATTACCACGACAGCGCGTAAAAAGTTCCCTTAAAAAATTGAGCTCAATTTTCTCATTCCTCACCTTTCTCTCCGTTGCCGGAATATCCACGCCCTGTTCAAGAATTTTCTTGATCGTGTTCCTGGAGATCTTAAGAGATCTTGCAATTTCGTGATTGCTCTTCCCGCTCTGATGAAGATAGTGAATTGTTTGACGAAGGGAGTGGGGCAGCACTTGTTAATCTCCTTATCATATGGGTCAATAGAGTTAATTTGTTTGTAACGTCTTCCCATTCTTTTAAAGATTGGCTACATGCTCGCAGCGCTTGCCTATAAAAGACATCTGGAGCTAATACGCTTAATGCCGACAGATCCTCAACCAGCGATTGACAATGGTATCGCCATTTCCCCTCCGGACCTTTCCTTAAAATCATGGCTTGCTTTTCTTGTCTCAAATGTTTGTGGGCTGTAAAAAACAATGCAGGATCCTCCAACATCCTGATGCGTGCCTGTTGATTAGATTTTTGATAGTGGTCATAAAAAAATTGCATCTCGCGGGTGCTATAGGTGTGTTTGAGGAGATGGTTGAGCAAACGTTGCGCATGTTCAGGTATGGCACGCGCCATAGGAACCAATACCCGTCCAGAAACCCATAGGGAGATAGAGCCTTGTGATAAAGCTGCTTGAATAGAATCGGGAAGATCTTCCACCAGAGACAATCTGCGGCTGATCCAACTTTGATCCCGCCCCACACGCTTAGCCAAGGCCTCCTGAGAAAGACCATGTTGGTGATGGAGTTCCTGGAGTAAAAGTGCTTCTTCAAGGATTTTAGTAGGACGGTTAGAGCAGTTTTTGAGCATCATGATCAAGGCTTCTGTAACATCGCAGCTCCAAACTTCCGCTTCAATCGTATCCTTGCCCAAGCGTTGTAAGGCTTGTACCCGATGATAACCATCAACTAAAACCCATTGATTCATTGTCTCTGGAATGACGGCTACTGGTTTCAACTGCCCATATCTCTCAATAGATATCATCAGTTTTTCAATGACTTGATGATTTAGAGCTCGTAAATGGGAATACCTCATTTGCAGGCAATGATGTTCAAGGGTGATGATTTGTTGAGCAACTGTATTCATGGGACCAAGGCTCCTCAATGACTCTAATTTACCTATCCTGGCTTATTACCAAACTTGTCACCACGTGCCTATAAGGTGGTATGTTTGCAAACCTCTCCCATTTGTTGATAACCCCTTGGAATAACAGAAATATTTACGATTAACGCGTCACTGTTTGCAACCTCACCATAAGAGAGGGGAATCAGCTGATATGTCCCTGCTTTAACAGAATTTTTATGCGTTAACGCGTCGCTGTTTGCAAACTGCGACGCCTTACTGGGATAAGGGGGTTCTGGTCCTTTATAAAAGACCTGGTTGCGCTGTCTCTGTTTGTATCGATTGCCCTCCGTATAAGGAGGGTGGGCTGCACGATAGTGCCTCCAATAGCCTGGATTCTTTTTTCTCCATCTTTTAGAGGCCTGATTTTGGTTTTCACGATAATCAGGGTCATGCTTATGTTTTTCTCGACGCCAGGTGGATTTACGCACATTTTGACATTTGCTACGGCTACAAAATTGTTGCTGCGGATTACGTACAGGGATAAACAAGCGGTGACAATGCTTACAAGCTCTTTTTCTTTCCATACATGAACCTCATTCTATATGAGGTGATGGTAAAACTTTCTTAGGCTAGAGAGAGGATTGGATTTTTTAAAATGGTTATTAAGAGACGGGTGGATCAATTTTAATGGGCGAAGGTGGGTCAATTCTTTTGGGCGTTAAGGATCAGAGAAATGGAATTCGATGAAATGTGGCATTTCATCGGGGCAAAAAAAACAAAAGATGGATCATCAAAGCCGTGGATCGTGGCACAAGGAGAACTGTGGCCTGGGTTATCGGTGGTCGTGATACTGCAACATTCAAACGACTCTATGACAAAGTGAAACACTTGGAGAACTGCATCTTCTATACTGATGACTGGGACGCTTTTAGCAAGGTATTGCCTAAGGATCGCCACATCATCGGAAAGGCGCACACAATAACGATTGAACAGGACAACAGCAATACCCGTCATCATCTTGGGCGAATGACCAGACGTACAAAAGTTGTTTCACAAAAAGAAGAAATGATTCATGCGTCCCTTAAACTCTGGTGTGCCCTTACAGATCCTACCGTATTTAAAGATTATCAATCAACTTTCTTATCTATCTTTATGTAAACACTCTCAAAAATTGAAGTTTGAAAAACAAAACTACCCAACTCTTTTCAAAAGTATACCCGGCGTATACCCGATGATTTTTAGATGATGTGTCAAGAGCTTGAAATCCTTGCTTTTGCTGGCTCCCCGGGACGGACTCGAACCGCCGACCCAGTGGTTAACAGCCACTTGCTCTACCGACTGAGCTACCGGGGAATGTTGAGGGTTATATCAAAGTCTTTTCGGTGAGACCAGCTTTTTTTGGAGGCCGAGACCGGAATCGAACCGGTATACAAGGATTTGCAGTCCTCTACATCACCACTCTGCCACTCGGCCACCATTAAAAGCTATACTGTTCCTTAGATTTTTGGTCAAGGCGTTTATCGAATTCTATCAACTTAAGAGAGTAATTTAGGGCCTTTTTACAGAACAGCAAAGCTAAAAATGACACGCTGAACTTGATCTTGGCCACGTTCAACATCTTTCATTTCTTCTTTGTATTGATTGTTTGTTACGTTAGATATTATCGAGCGCCAGAAAACAAGAGCACTCCTGTTTTGAGGAACAACTGGAACCTCCCATTTGCCAGGATGCAATTGCCAGACTTTTTTTGCCACTTCTTTTCCGACCCCTTGGCCTTGAAATTTCGAAAGAATAAAAAACTCCCCAACATTCCACTCACTCTCAGCGTAAGCACAGACTTTGTTCAAAAGGACAAATCCCGCAAGTTCATTTTCAACTTTGACTATATAGGCAGCACGATCAGAATTTTCGAAGTACTCTTTATAATCCCTGTATTGATAAAGACCTTGTTTGTTCAAACTGAACCCACACCCGCGGGAGGCATCGTAGATATATAACTGCGCCATGTTTCGGACGATAGGGTAGTCATCAAGAGTTGCTGGAATAACCTTAGTTTTGGCTATAATTTCATTTTTCATATTTATTCACATTATAGAATTCCGATTGAAAGACGAGGGACTTTGAGAGTTTGCTGGCGTCCCACATTCAACAAAAAGCCAAAGCCCATCAAAAGGGTAAGCAATGCTGTGCCCCCATAGGAAACTAGAGGAAGAGGAACCCCCACAACAGGCAAGAGGCCCATCACCATGGCTATGTTAATAAACATATAAAGAAAAAAAGTAACCGTAATGCCAGAGGCCACATAGCGTCCAAAATCATTTTGGGTTGTCAAGGCAATATGAGAACATAAGGTTATCAAAAGAGTATAGAGGAGAATAAGGGTTGTTCCTCCCAAAAGGCCCCATTCTTCACATAAAAGGGCAAAGATAAAGTCTGTTTGTTTTAAAGGAACGAAATTCAAATAAGCTTGGGTTCCTTGCAGATAGCCTTTGCCTAAGAGTCCCCCTGATCCTAAAGCAATTTTGGATTGGGTAATGTGGTAGCCTGCTCCTAAGGAATCCTGACTGGGATCCAAAAACATAAAAATCCTTTTTTTCTGATAGGCATGAAGGAAGTTCCAGAGGATAGGAATACTGGCTCCACCTGCAGCAAGAGCAATTCCAAAAATCCAGAGGGAAACCCCTGCTAAGAAAAAAAGAGCCCCTCCCGACATGAGCAAAATCATGGCTGTCCCTAAATCCGGCTGCCTCAGTACAAGAACCGTAGGAATCAGAATTAACAAGAGAGGGGCACTCAACTTATACAAGGAAAGAGGTTGAGATTGGGAATGAAAATACCGTGCCAGAGCTAGAATAAGCGCAACTTTCATCAATTCAGAGGGTTGCAGCTGAATCAAATAAAGGTCAATCCATCGTTGCGCCCCCATGCCAATAAAACCCATAAATTCAACGCCACATAAAAGTGCTAAGGAAACCCCGTAAAAGATGTAAGCGAAACGCAGCCACCATCGAAGATCTGTAAGTGCAATGCCAAACAGTATCACCATTCCCATCCCAAAACGTACCATCTGTTTAAGTGCCCATACGTGAGGATCCCCTTTCCCTGCCGAAATTAAGAGCCCCCAGCCAATGGCTGAGATGAAAAAGATCAACAAAATGATGGTCCAATTCAACTGAGAAAATTTTTGAAACAACTGACTTCTCGCGGCAGTCTTCATAAAGGGGGCTCCTCTTCAAGAGCTTGAGCTTTCAATAAAATATCCCGCGCTGCAATAACAGCTGAGCGAGCACCCCCCGCATGTTCAATAATAACAGCAATGGCATAACGTGGGTTCTCGAGGGGGGCATAGCCTATAAAGAGCCCATGTTCCCTGTACTCCCAAGGTAAGTTGGTGGTTTTTGTTTGGCCCGCTCTTCGTTGACTAAGAGTAATACGACGTACTTGACTTGTCCCTGTCTTCCCTCCCATTTCCTTCCCTTCAACTAAAATACGTCCCGGATAGGCCGTTCCGGAAGGTGAGTTGGCCGTATGAGCCATTGCCTCTTTGACAAGGTCAAGGTGGTCAGGATTAAAGCCAAGATCAGGAAACGGGTGAGCAGTGCCTTTTTCTAATTGTGGAACAACTTTCTTTCCTCCTCCTGCAATTCTCGCAATTGCAATAGCTAACTCCATGGGTGTGGCTGATATATACCCTTGGCCAATACCGGTGAGAATTGTATCGCTTAAGGTCCACTTTTCCTTCTTCTTTTCACGTTTCCATACTTTTGTGGGGACAAGACCTTTCCTGCTATGAGGAAAACCTTCAATTCCTCCTTCTCCTAGACCCAGATTTTTATAGTAAGTTGAAAGGCGATCAATGCCGACTCTTTTAGCGATCTCATAAAAGAAGACATCACAGGATTCAGATATAGCTCTTAAAACGTTGACAGTTCCGTGACCCTCTTTTTTATAACAATGAAAGGGATGATCCCCCACATAATAATACCCCGGACATTGAACAGAGGTGGTTTTATCAATAATTCCTGCCTCCAGAGCCGCCAAGGCCACAAAAATTTTAACCGTCGATCCAGGAGGATAAAGCCCTGAAATGGCTTTATTTGTCAAGGGAACATAAGGATTATTTTGAAGGTCTTTCCAATCATTTCGGTTAATCCCTAAGGTGAAAAGATTCGGATCAAAGGAGGGAAAAGACACGAGAGCTAAAATATTCCCCGTTTGAATGTCCAAGACAACAGCTGCCGCACTTTCATGTTCTGAAAGCACCTCATAGGCATAGCGTTGCAAGCGCTCATCAATGGTTAAACAAATATCTTCCCCAGGAATGCTTTCAATTTGATTCAGTTCGCGTACAATTTTTCTACGGGCATTGACTTCTAAAGCACTATAGCCAGGGGTTCCCTTTAAACGCTGATTTAGATACTTTTCAAAACCACTTTTCCCGATTTTTAAGCCAGGAATTCCTAAGCTCGGATCTTCCTCTTCTTCTTTTTCTGAAGGCGAAGAGACATATCCCAAAAGATGGGCTCCTTCTGCTGCAAATGGATATCTACGTTTAGAACCTATTTCTATGGTCATCCCAGGTAGGTCCATGGCATGGAGTTCTATTGCTGACACCTCATCCCAGGTTAAATTATCCTTGATCACAAGAGACTCAACGCCTTGCCGTTTTTGTGCTTTTTTTAAAATCTCCTCTTTTGCCTCAGGAGAAAGGGAAATAACCGCTTCAAGAGACGCCAAGGCAACTTCGATGTCCTTCTTTTTGTCGGCAAGTAAAAGAAGTTTAAAGTTGGTTTCATTTTCCACAAGAAGAATTCCGTTCTTATCATAGACGCGGCCCCTTAAGGGAACCAAAGGCCGGGTAACAATACGATTTCCGTCAGCCAATACGCGATAATAGGACCCCTCAATAATTTGCAAATAGACCATGCGGCTAAATAAAAGAAGGACCAAACAAATTTGAAAGCCTCCTAAAAAAAGAGCCCGGGAAAAGAATTTTGATGTTTCCGCCCTAGACATGACTTTGGATCCACAAATGGAGATGACTTAAAAATAAAACCACCAAAGGATATAAGATAACCCCAAATATCCAGGAGACGAAAAGTTCAATGCCTCCAGAAAAACATAAAGCATACAAGAGAAGATATCCTCCACTAAAAAACACAAATCCAAGCCAAATCAAGAGGAATTTATCCGGGCGTAAGGAAGAGCGACTATAACGGCCTACAATGGTACTTCCCATCAGGAGTATGGAAGATACCCCAAGGGCATGTCCCATAAGAACATCATAGACAAGCCCTATAACAAAGAGCCCCTCTTGAGGAAGCCAGCTTGGATGATAAACAAGCCAATAGTAAACTGGAATAAGAAGCAGGGTCGGCATCAGAGGAAAGCCCGCAATGTGCCATGAACTTCCGATCATCATGATGGAAAACAAGCTCAAAAGGGGCAACACTTTTAAAAAATTTGGGACTAACTTCACTTGTCCTCCAAGGCTGAACTCACCTCTCTATGAAATTCCTGAGGACGTAGGTTAAGAATTTGAACCCATTCAATGTCTTGAAAGGGGACATAAAGTCTAACCTTAACTTTTCCATGGTCAAAACTATCAATCACTCCCACGGGAAAGCCAGCGGGAAAAATGCCACCCAAGCCAGATGTCACAACCTTTTCTCCAACTTGGAGTTTACTAATATCGTTCACATAAACAAGAGTCGACAAAAAACTGCCATTTCCAGAAAGGATTGCCTTTTGTTTTGAAGAAGTTGTCATAACTGGAATGCGAGAATTTAAATCTGTAATCAAGAGAACGCGAGCAAGATATTTTCCTACCTTCTCAATACGGCCCACAATGCCTTCTTCCACCACAACGGCTTGGTCTTTTATAACCCCATCTTTTTCTCCCCCCTCAATTAAAAAAAAACGATGAAGACCATCATAAGGGCTAGCAAGTACGCGCACAGTTCGGTATTTAAGCCCATCTTGAACTGGAATATTTAAGAGTTGTTTTAAGACCTTGTTTTCATGGGAGAGGGGTTTTAAGGCCTGAAGCTCCTTTTTTAAATCTTCATTTATGAGGACTAAACGAGCATGCTTTTCCTTAAGATAAACTAATTGTTGAGCACTTTGAAGAAGGATCCGCGTTTGGTAAAAAGGGTGAAGAAAACTTTTTTGAAGAAAGACAACTTTCTCAAAAAGAATCTGCTCAAGGGGATCGTAAAGAGGTTTATAAAACCGAACTGCCCCCCCTAAAAGTAAAATGAAAATGAAGGTCAGCCAAACGCTCTGTCGCCACCGTTGAAAACGGGAAGGGTAAGGATTGGGCGTTGGCTTTATAGGACCTGGCTTTTTATGGGGTAGGAAAAGGGGCACACTTTAAGCCCTTTCTAAAAACTTATTAATACATTCTTATGATGATTCATCATATCAAGCGCCTTCCCTGTTCCCAAGGCAACACAAGACAAGGCATCTTCAGCGACAATAACAGGAAGTCCTGTTGCTTCGCGTATAACAATATCCAGGTTTTTCAGGAGTGCCCCCCCTCCTGTGAGAACAATGCCGCGATCCACAATATCAGCAGCTAACTCGGGTGCTGTATTCTCGAGAGCTTGTTTAACGCCTTCAACAATAGCAGAAACAGGTTCACTAAGGCTTTCAGCAATTTGTCGTTCAGAAATGGTGATTTCCTTAGGAACGCCATACAAAAGATCACGCCCCTTTAATTCTGTTGTTTTTCCATCTCCGTCTTTAGGAGCCATTGCAGATCCTATCCCTTTTTTGATACGTTCAGCGCTTGCTTCTCCAATCAAAAGATTATGTTGACGACGGATATAACTAATAATGGCTTCATCCATGTTATCTCCCCCGATACGGACAGAGCGCGCGTACACAATGCCGCCGAGGGATAGAACTGCAACTTCTGTGGTTCCACCTCCAATATCCACAATCATTGAGCCTGTGGGTTCTGTCACAGGAAGTCCCGCCCCTATAGCGGCTGCCATCGGCTCTTCTATTAAATAAACACTTCGTGCTCCAGCACTTTCCGCTGATTCTTGAATAGCTCGCCTTTCAACGGCTGTTGATCCTGACGGGACACAGATGATCACACGAGGGCTAATAAAACTACGCCTTTTATGAACCTTTTGCATAAAGTACTTAATCATGGCTTCAGCCACCTCAAAGTCGGCAATGACGCCTTCTCTTAGAGGGCGAATTGCTTTGATATTGCCAGGAGTACGACCTACCATTAATTTTGCTTCTTCCCCCACAGCTAAAACTTGCTGCTTATCCCGCGAATTCGTGATCGCCACAACTGAAGGTTCGTTCAAAACAATTCCCTGCCCTTTCACATAAACAAGTGTGTTTGCCGTTCCTAAGTCAATGGCCATATCAGAAGAAAGCTTACCCAATAATTTTGAAAACATCGCTCGTTTACCCCTACAATTTCTTTGATAAAGTCTTACTACTTAGCACAGTAATTTTCAAGTGCGCAGTACTTTTTAACAGCTGTTTTAACACTTTGTTTTTATTCTAAAGATCTTCAAGGGGTTGCAGCTTTAGGAGAGGTGCTGGACCTATGGAAAGAACGCCGTTTTGAAGTGTAATGGGAACTGTTAGTGTCTTACCTCCAGATGAATTCGGAGACGAAAATAAATCTAAAATAAAGGAAGCTGTTGCCGCTTTCTTTTTGTTTATCCAACCTAAACTTACCATATCCGCAAGGGCTTCTTGATAGCCTTGTATTCGGCTCGAAAAAGATCCGAGTAAATACATGTTCTTATCTAAGGTTAAGGTTCCTTCAGCTTCTCCATGGATTGGTGGCCATGAAACCTTTACAGAGGCCAATTCAAGAACCCCGCCACCATCACGCCATTGCGAGAGAGATGTTGGAGGCATCTTTGCAGCATATCCGGAGAGCTCACCCTCAAGGGCCAAGATGAGATTATAATCTAGAGGGCTTTCTTTTAAGAGGGTTTCCAAGTTTGAAACCTCGGTTGAAAAAGTAAATTTAAGGCTTAGTGGAGTGACCAGATCTGTCGCTTTTAAAGAAAGGGCTTTGAGAGTGACGGGTTGAACTTTATCCCCCACGAAAGAGGAGACCTTTCCTATTTTAAGATCTAGGTTTTTTAAGTGACCTTCCGCAGAAAACAGGAGAATACCTTCCATGTCTTCAAGAGACAGGGTCTCAAAGGTGAATGGCAGGTTTTGAGGAAGAGATATCTTTTGATCTCCAGGGAAAGAACAACTGAGCTGATAAGGTTTCCAAGGATAGACAGAAATGACAGCTTCTTCACCCTGCCATTTCCAGGTTCCTTTTGCGTCTTTAAGGGAGGGTTCTTTAAAACTCACATTCAAGAGCAAGGGATTCCCAGCAACAGAAAAACTTGCATAAGATAGGGAGTACCCTTTTTGTTGAAGTCGCTTCGTTGTGGCGGCAATTTCCTTCTCGATCCAAAGAAGGCTATACTCATAAACAATAAAGCTTCCCAAAAAACAAAGGGCCAGGAAAAAAAGAAATCCTACTAAAAGTTTTTTTCGTGTTATCAGCATAAAGGTTTCTCCTTATAAACTAGCTCGTTTGTTTTTTCTTCAATTCGCCTTTCAAGTATACGCATAAATTCTTGGCGGGAAAGGCCTGGGTTGAGAGGCTCCAAGACATCAACTGTAATTTCCCCAGGATATTTAAGAAAAGTACGTCGGGGCCAAAACAAACCCGCATTATGAGCCACAGGAACAACTGGCTTCTTTAAATGAACATAGAGGCTAGCAACACCTGATTTATAAATACCCTTTTCACCGGGCTTTGACCGTGTTCCTTCCGGGAAAATCAGAATGGGTCTCCCACAGGCAACGGCGGCTTGTGCTTTTTGTAAGAGCCTTTTGAGATCTTGTCCCCCTTTATTTTTAGACCGAGAAAGGGGAATGACATTCAGTTTTCTTAAATACCACCCAAAAAAAGGAATCCAGAGAATGTCTTTTTTTAAAACCACCGCTGGATCGGAAAGAAGAGCATAGAAGACAATTGTCTCCCAAACTGATTGATGTTTAACCGCAAAAATAGAAGGGGTTTTTAAAAGGCTTACCTTGCCTTGGACCTTAAAATGCAAACCTAAAAGATGGTCGCAAAGCCAAACAACACTCTGAACCCAAAAGTGCGCGATTTTTAAAATAAAAGAACGGGGCAGCAACAAAGTGGGAAGGAAAAGGATGCCGCAGAAAAGCGTCCACATATAAAAAATACTATTAAAGAAAAGGGATCTTAAGGAAACCATTAGACCTTCTCGGCCGTTTTAAAATAACTTTGAATATCCAGAAAAGTTCTCCTTATCAAGGCAAAAAGAAATTTATTATATTCTTGAAGAACGAGTCGCAATGTTTTTGCTTCGAGCCACCATTTAGCCTTTAAAAAACTTTCTCCCACAACAGGATGAGGTAGAATGATAACCTCTGGTAACAAAGGACGAAGTTCTAAAAGACTTCGTGGCATGTGATAGTTAGAGGTAATAAGCCTTAAGGATTTAATATGATGATGACGGACCCACTTAGCAGTTTCTTCGGCATTCCCCCGTGTATCAAGGGCCTTACAATCAAGAGTAACGTTTTCATTGTAAGATTCTCGATTCATTTGAATTGATAACTCAGATTCAGGATTCACGCCAGAAATAAGCAAGTAGGTTCCTTTTTTTTGTTCAAAAAGAATAAGGGCTTCTTTTAAACGCGTTCCTCCACCTGTAAATATCACAATCCCATCTGTCGATTTAAGAGACTCATGAGGCAAAGAAGGAATCATCTTCGTAAAAAGGACAAGGCCTATAAACCATAACAAACCACCCATAGAGAGGATGATTATAAATCGTAAGCTATAGAGTAAGGTTGCTTTTAGCATACACCCTCATAAAAACTCAAGAACAAAGGGCTTTCATAACAGCCGCCCGAGCAGAAATCATCATGAAAAAGGATGTGATAAAGGGAGCAATTATAAAAATTAAGGCTGCTTCAAAGATGAACGTCTCACTAACAATAAAAGGAAGTCCGGCGTTTTCAAAAAGAAACGTGATCCCTAAAAAAGTGCACAACCCTAAAAGGGACCCTATTGAACTCGCAATAATCCCTTGTTTAAACGCATTTCGTTGAAACTGTTTTGCAATATAAATCGGAGTCGCCCCAATTAGACTTAAAACTTCAATAACTTCGCGATGAATAAGAAGGCTCGTGCGGGTCGCAAAGAATGTCGTCACCAGCGTTGAAAACAAAATAAGAAAGGTCAAAAGAAGAGCTAAAGATATTCCTGTAAAAAGCAGGTTGGAAACTTGGCCATGCCAGGAACGATGATCGACAATTTGAATGGTGGCAGAAATATTTTTTAAATGAAATTCTAACCCTTTTATATCAAAAGATTCATTTCTATTTAGGCCTACATCAATGATAGTCGGCAAAGGAAAGGCTTCTATATTTGTATCTTCTCCCAAAAGGGAATGAAACAGTGTCTTCATCTCAGTTTGAGAAACGATATCAATGTTCGCCACCCCAGGCGTCCTTTTTAAAAGATCAAAGACTTGAGTTTGAAGATTCGGAGAGGGAACCTCAGAAAACAAAGGAACTTCTATAGAAAGATCCGTTGTTAACTTCTCTTCCCAAATACGGGTTGAATGAATCAAAAAAAAGGTAAAAGTAAAGCAGAGGGTTCCTAAATAAACCATAAGGATTACGATCTTGGGTACAAAGCGGGCGGCAATATCGTTTTTTAAAGGTAAATCCTGGTCTTTTTTCATGAGGCTTTCTTTTCCAATTGTTGTTGAAGGAGGGTCCCATCTTTGAGGGTAAGCTGAAGGTAGGGAAACTTCTTCAAAATTCGTTGGTTATGCGTTGCAATAAGGACTGCGGTTCCTGTTTTATTCAATTCTTCGAAGAGACAAAGAAGCTTCGTTGCCATTTCATCATCCACATTCCCCGTTGGCTCATCTGCAAGGAGAAGTTGCGGTCGGGTGATAATGGCTCGCGCTATAGCAGCTCTTTGCTTTTGGCCGCCAGAAAGGGACGGCGGATAGGCTTTAAGGCAGTCCCCAAGTCCAACCCAATTTAGAAGTTCTCCCGCATGCTTATGGCTCCGTTTTTCATCTACTCCACGCACGCGCAAGGGAAGTGAAACATTATCGATAACCGTCAAATGATCTAATAAATTGAATTCTTGAAACACGACTCCGATTTTTTGACGAAGAAGTGGAACAAGGGTTGGCTTCATTTTAAAGGTATCTTCCCCAAAAAGCTTGACACTCCCCCATCGAGGTTTAAGGCCTAGATACAAGACTTTCAAAAGGGAGGATTTTCCTGAACCACTAAGCCCCGTAAGAAAACGAAAAGATCCCTTTTCAATATTAAAACTAACCCCTTTAAATACTTCAGGTCCATCTTGGTATTGATGGCCAACCCCTAACAATTCAGCAATCATGTTTGACACGATCAAAAATCCTTTTAGAAATAACGAAATAAAATGACACAAAACGAAAAGATCGTCTAGCTTGCACCATTTTTATAAAGAGCATATAACCAAAGAAGCGAATATGTAAGGGGTTTCATTTCATGATTATTACCTGCCCAAAGTGTGCGAAAAGGTACATGGTTGATGATAATTTACTTCCTCGGGAAGGACGACATGTTCGGTGTATTTCCTGCCAACATACCTGGCTTCAAACCCCTCTAGAAGAAAAAACACCCATTCTCACCTTAACAGAATCTGAAGACATCTATTTGGAACAACGACCACCTCTCCAAAAAAAAGCCTCCTGGAAAGTTTGGTGTCTTGTCTTTTCTTTTTTTATTTTAGTCGCAAGTTTTGTCATCTATGGGCGAGAAATGGTTATAAAAATCTGGCCAAAATCGGAAAGTTTCTACGCTCTTGCTGGTTTATCTATCAACCACCCAGGAGAAGATCTATCTATTTTAAATACGTCCTCCTTTGTCCAACTAGAAGGGTCTAATGAAACGGTTTATATTGTAGGTGATATTGTGAATACTGCCAATCAAGTTAGATCGATCCCCACCTTAAAAATCAAGTTGTTGGGGCCCCTTTCCCTCACGCAGTGTAAGGAGAAGGAGGGCAAATACTGCCTTTTGGATTCTTGGAATCACCGTCTTTCTGAGAATTCGCTTCTTCCTGGAGAAAAAATACACTTTGAGACAGAAGCTCACCCCACGCCTTCCGGCACGCATCACATTTCTATTCAATTCTAAGGTTAAGGTTGGAAATCAACTCCCAACCTTGAATTTTATTATTAAATTGACTATGTCATTTAAAGAACTTTTTAGGGTGTGAACATGGCCATTTTAGACATTTTAACTGCGCCAAATCCTCATCTCCATAGAAAAGCTAGGCCTGTTGAAAAGGTAGATACTGGCACTCAAAAACTTATGGATGATCTTTTGGAAACCCTTTATGCACATGGAGCTATTGGATTGGCTTCTGTCCAAGTTGGAATGCTTCAAAGGGTTATTGTTATTGATTTAGGGGAAAGGCATACCTGTTCCATAAAACCTTTATTTATGGCTAACCCAGAAATCACTTATGCATCCCAAGCCCTTCAAATGACAACAGAGGCTTGCCTTTCTGTTCCAAATTTCACGGGAAATATCACGCGTCCTCTAGAGGTTCAAGTTTCATACCTAGATGAAAATAACGTACAAAAGACCCTGACTGCCGAAGGGCTCTTGGCAGATTGTATTCAACATGAGATTGACCATCTTAACGGCGTTTTATATATTCAGCATCTATCCTCTCTTAGGCGGAATTTAATTTTAAGCAAGCTTACCAAAACTAAGCGGAATCGAAGGTAATCTATGGGCTCTTCCTCCCCTCGTATTGGTTTTATGGGAACTCCTGAATTTGCGGTTGAAATTCTTAACTCCCTTTTAAAGGCCCATTATTCGATCGTCGCTGTTTATACTCAGCCCCCTCGACCTCTTGGGCGAGGGTACAAGGTTATCCCCAGCCCTGTACAAAGGTGCGCTGAAGAACACCATCTCCCCATTTTTTTTCCTGAAACCTTAAACACGGAAAAAGCCCAAAAGCAATGGCAAGACTTAAACTTGGACGTTGCCATTGTTGCGGCCTATGGCCTTATTTTACCAAAGGCTATTTTAGATGCGCCGCACAAGGGAGCACTTAATGTTCATGCTTCCCTTTTACCACGGTGGCGGGGAGCGGCTCCCATTCAACGAGCAATTCTTGAAGGGGACCAGGAAACAGGCGTTACCATTATGAAAATGGATGAGGGCCTTGATACGGGGGATATTTTATTAATGAAAAAAATAGCTTTAGGAAAGAAAATGACTACTCTTCTTCTTCTTAAAAAACTATCAAAGCTAGGAGCAAAGGCGCTTTTGGAGGTTCTCCCCAGTTATTTAGAGGGAAAACTACACCCTGTTCCTCAGCCTAAAGAGGGCATTACTTATGCAAAAAAGCTTGAGAAAAAGGAAGGGGTCCTCAATTGGGCCTTACCTGCTTCCTTTTTAAACCGCCAGATTCGAGCCTTAAATCCATGGCCAGGAACCTGGTTTGATGTGGGTAAGGATAGGATTAAAATCCTACAAGCCGTCGTGATTCCTGGATCTTTTTCGCAACCGCCCGGAACCATTATTGATAAACATATAACAATTGTGTGCAAAGAGGATGCCTTAAGACCGACCTTGGTTCAAAAGATCGGCAAGGCCCCTATGACTACAGATGAATTTTTAAGAGGGTATAAGTTTCCCTCAAATCAACTCTTCTATGACGCGGTATAAACTTACCATTGAATATGATGGCACTCCTTTTTCGGGGTGGCAACGGCAAGAGGATGTTCCCACCATTCAGGAAATCCTCGAAGACGCTTTCTGTGATTTTCTCAAAAGCCCTGTTACGGTTTGGGGAAGCGGACGGACGGATGCTGGCGTTCATGCTAAAGGCCAAGTTGCCCACGTAGATATTCTGAAATCCTATGACACATTTGCTATTCAAGGCGCTATCAACAAACGGTTACAAGAATATCCCATTAGTCTCTTAAAAGTTGAAAAGGTCGCTTCTGATTTCCATGCCCGCTTTTCTGCAACCCAACGTTTTTATGAATACAAGATCCTCAATCGCCGAGCGCCGACCTCCCTTGAAAAGAAGCGTGTCTGGTGGGTTGTTGCCCCTTTGTGTGTCAAGGCTATGAATGAAGCCGCAGCGCTCCTTCTAGGACAATATGATTTTTCCTCCTTTCGCGATAGCCGATGTCAATCCAAATCGCCACTCAAGACCCTTGATGGTCTTACAATTGAAAAAAAGGGAGAGATAATCTTGGTCAAAGCGAATGCGCGTTCCTTTCTGCATCATCAGATCCGGATTATCGTTGGAACCTTAAAGCGCATAGGTGAAGGAGCGTGGGCTCCTGAAAAAATAATTCAAATTCTAGAAGCCAAGGATCGAAAAGCAGCAGGCCCAACAGCACCTGCCCATGGACTTTATCTGACAGAGATCAAATTTTGAGAAAAGATCAGGCTTGCCCAAAATCCTCTGACAGGGATTCGGGCGTTACGCCTAACTTTGAGATGGCTTTCTCCCATCTTTTTTCAACAGGCACTTCAAAAAGCAGTTCTTTGTCCGCTTCGATTTGAAGCCACCGATTGCTGTGAAGTTCTGTATCCAACTGCCCTGGTGCCCACCCCACATAGCCCATAGCTAGAAGGCACTCCTTAGGCCCATTCCCGTCAGCAATAGATTGTAAAATATCGACTGTTGCCGTAAGAGAAATATGATTCCCCAATGAAACGGTTCCAGGGTGCGTAAAATCATCGGAATGAAGAACAAAACCTCTGCCTGAATCAACTGGACCCCCAAAAAATATGGGCAAGTCTCGTTTGATTGTTTCCTGGGGAAGGTTTAAATAATCTAGGAGCCCCTTAAGGGTTAAATCTCCTAAATGCTTATTAATAACAAGGCCCATGGCCCCATTGGTATCGTGCCCACAAATAAAAATAACCGCCTTCTCATAACGAGGATCTTGCATGTGGGGCATCGCTAATAAAAGTTGGCCCGTAAGATACCCTGAAAGTTCTTCTTGTTTTGATTTATCTTTTTCTGTCATGTATATATATATGACACAAGTTGAGTTAAGAATTTATTACAAATGAAAGATTCTATGAAAATTTTTGTTAAGCAGCTCTTTGGAGCCCTCTTTTGTTTCTTCCTTCTAACCTCTCCCACCTTTCCCATAAGCAAAGCCCCTATTGACTTAAAACTCGTTTCAGGCGGCATTAAAGGACAAAAGGTCCTTGCAGGCTTGCTGATGAAAGTTCCCTCTGAATGGCATGTCTATGGACCTCATCCTACAGGGGAAGAAGTAGCCGGCTTTGAACCAAGCCTCACTTGGGAAAACTCAACAAATCTTAAAGCTGTCAATATCTTATGGCCCCCTCCTAAAAAAACAGAGATTCAAGAACAGCTCTCTTACGTTTATGAGGGAGAGACCCTAATCCCTTTCGAACTTACCCCTTTTAATATTGAGGAGCCCATTACTTTTAACCTAAAGATTTCCTTACTCACCTGTGCTTCCGTTTGCATACCCGTTGATACAACATTAACTTTAACTCTCCATCCCAACGATAAGGAAGATAAGGTCTTTAAGGCAGTAAAGGCTTGGAAAAAGTCCTATGAAGGAATTTCCTTATTCAGCCTTATTTTAATCGCCCTTTTGGGAGGATTTATCCTGAACTTTATGCCCTGTGTTTTACCCGTCCTTTCCTTGAAAGTCATGTCTCTAGTCAAACAATCGAAAAAAGCCAGCACAAGCCATGCTAAACAAAGTTTTGTGATCACGGGAATGGGGATTTTAGTATCTTTTTTATTGCTGGCTCTTTTAACCGTAATTTTAAAGAAGTCAGGATCGGCCTTTGGATGGGGAATTCACTTCCAAAATCCCCACTTTTTGCTCTTTGTTTTCCTTGTACTCTTTGCTTTTTCAGCAAGTCTTTTGGGAATTTTTGAGATTGATCTTCCTTCAGGGATTGGAACCTGGTTGATTAGCCACGAAGGAAAGGGGCGGGTAAAGGATTTCCTATCTGGTGTTTTTGCAACGCTTTTGGCAACGCCCTGTTCAGCCCCCTTCGTAGGAACAGCATTAAGCTTTGCCTTAGCTCGGCAAACAGAAGAAATCTTTTTTGTTTTCTTCTTCCTAGGACTCGGTTTTGCTCTTCCTTACTTTTTGCTAGCCTCCCTTCCGCAACGCTTCATTGTCTTGCCCAAACCTGGTGTTTGGATGATATGGGTACAAAGAGGTCTCGGCTCATTGCTTGCCTTAACCGCTCTTTGGATTGGATGGATAATAAGTTTCCATCTCTCCTTTTGGACCTTGGCCTTAAGCACTCTCGTTGCTCTTTTTGCCATCTCCCTTTTCTGGGTCAAACATCATAAATGGCCAACCCTTAACGCTTGGCTTTATGCAACCCCTCTTTTTCTTTTGGCCTGGTCTTTCTCTTGGCTTTTACAAACCCCAAGGAGTGAGCCTGTAGATAAATTTTCTCAAGCCAGCCCAACCCTTGATATTTGGCAGCCCTTTGAACCTGATGCAATTCCTGCTTTGGTTAGCCAAGGCAAAATCGTCTTTGTTGATGCAACGGCGGAGTGGTGTGTCACGTGTGCTGTCAATAAATCTCTCGTTTTAAATGATCCTCACATTGCAAGTTTACTCAGCAAACCTGATGTCATTGCTATGCGGGCAGATTGGACAAAACAAGATCCAAAAATCACACAATTCCTCCAAGATTATGATCGTTATGGAATTCCGTTTAATATTGTTTTCGGATCCAATAGACCTAATGGAATTCCTCTCCCAGAGGTTTTATCAAGATCTTCTGTTGAAAATGCCCTAAGAGAAGCAGGACTTAATTATTAGCTTTTAGGGCCTTTTTAATCGCGTAGCGAGCGAGGGCATCTGCCCGTTCGTTTTCTATATGACCGGTATGACCCCGCACCCAATGCCAGGAAATGTTATGGTTTTGGGTAAGAGCATCCAGTTCTTCCCACAGATCCTGATTTTTGACAGGATCCCGATTTGAAAGGCGCCAGTTCTTTGCCTTCCACTGCACAAGCCATTTTGTAATGCCATACCTTAAATATTGACTATCTGTATAAATATCGATCTTCACAGATCGTTTTAACGCCTTAATCCCTTCAATGGCTGCCCGAAGCTCCATGCGGTTATTTGTCGTCATGGGTTCAAAGCCAGACAACTCCTTTTCTATATTTTGATAGCGCAAAATCACCCCCCACCCACCAGGGCCGGGATTCCCTTTACAAGCCCCATCCGTAAAAATTTCAACTTTCTGTGTCATTGCTTTCCTTTCCATATAAAGGTGCCACAGATGATTCTTTCTTGTCGAGAACTTCATCCTTGGGTAAGTTAAAAGAAAAGAGGAAAACCTTATTGTAACGGGAGCCATAAAGCGTGTTGCTAAGAAAAAGAAACCTTTTTGCTGCTTTTTTCCTTTCTTTGGGAGGCTGTAGCCTTTATTCAGAAAAGGTCTCATGTCCAAAAACAGCAATTTTGGCCGAGTTTTCTAAAACCGTAAGTTTTCATAACCGCCTTCCCATTCGTACAGACTTGGATAGCCTAATTCCTAAATGTACACGGGATAATGTTTACGTTTATGTTAACTTCCGCGTTCGTATGACGAGCATTCGTCCCTTATCAAATTACCACGAACCTCTCACAATCAAACCGTCCTATTTTGTTGCTGTCGTTGATGATATCGGAAACATTCTCTCGCGATCTGATCATGAACTCGAGATATCCTTTGAAAAGATGCAAACCACAAAGGTTAGCTTTTTCAAAGTCGAAGAGATTATTCCTGTTCACAAAAAAGCGGCTCTTTACATTGGCTTTAATCTGGACGAAAGCCAAGTTGCCTGGCTTAAAAAGGAGCGTGAGAAAGGCTTTTCCAAGTCACGCGCCCCAAAATAATGATGGCCAATCGAAGGTATTGACAATCCCCTCTTCTTCTTTTATAAAGCTCTTTAGCACTCCACAAATAAGAGTGCTAAATTAACGTTAACCTATTAAGTTCCCAACCAGAGGGAGAAAAAGATGAAATTTAGACCATTACATGATCGCGTTCTTATACGCCGTATTGAACAAGAAGAAAAGACCGCAGGGGGGATTATTATCCCAGATACTGCAAAAGAAAAACCCATGGAAGGGGAAGTTATTGCTATTGGGTCAGGCACTCGCTTAGAAGATGGAAAGGTGATCCCTTTAGACGTTAAGGTCGGGGACCGTATCCTTTTCGGGAAGTGGTCTGGAACAGAAGTTAAATTTAGTGGCGAAGAATATCTCGTGATGAAGGAATCCGACATCATGGGAATCGTTGCTGCGTAAAGGAAAGGAATAGAAACGATGGCAAAAGATGTAAAATTTAGTTCAGACGCCCGCGAGCGGATGCTTCGTGGCGTTGATATTCTCGCAGACGCTGTACGGGTTACCTTAGGACCTAAAGGACGCAATGTCGTTCTTGACAAGTCTTTTGGGGCTCCTCGTATCACGAAAGATGGCGTTACCGTCGCAAAGGAAATAGAGCTCGCTGATAAGTTTGAAAATATGGGTGCTCAAATGGTTCGTGAAGTCGCCTCTAAAACTTCAGATATTGCAGGTGATGGGACCACAACAGCTACGGTCCTCGCTCATGCAATTGTTAAAGAGGGCGTCAAAGCAGTTGCTGCAGGGATGAATCCTATGGACCTCAAACGCGGAATTGATATGGCTGTCCAGGCTGTTATTGAAGACGTGAAAAAGCGCTCCCGTTCCGTCTCTACCAACCAAGAAATCTCCCAAGTGGGAACTATTTCTGCCAATGGTGAGCATGAGGTTGGAAAAATGATTGCTCGCGCCATGGAAAAAGTGGGGAATGAGGGCGTAATTACGGTTGAAGAAGCAAAATCTCTCGAGACCGAACTTGATGTTGTTGAAGGAATGCAATTTGATCGTGGATATCTTTCTCCTTATTTTATCACAAATGCAGAAAAGATGATCTGTGAGATGGAGAATCCCTTTATTCTTATCCATGAGAAAAAGTTGACTGGATTACAACCCCTCCTTCCTGTTCTTGAAACGGTTGTTCAATCTGGTCGCCCTCTCCTTATCATCGCTGAAGATGTGGAAGGCGAAGCCCTTGCAACACTCGTTGTGAACAAGCTCCGTGGTGGATTAAAAGTCGCTGCTGTCAAAGCCCCTGGTTTTGGCGACCGTCGGAAAGCAATGCTTGAAGACATCGCGATTCTTACCGGTGGTCAGCTTATTTCCGAGGATTTAGGCATAAAACTAGAAAGCGTCAACATCACTATGTTGGGGTCTGCAAAGCGTGTCCTCATTAGTAAAGAAGACACGACCCTCATCAATGGCGCAGGGTCTAAAAAGGACATCGAAGCTCGATGCAACCAAATTCGCGCTCAAATTGAAGAATCCACTTCTGATTATGATCGTGAAAAATTACAAGAGCGGTTGGCTAAACTTGCTGGAGGCGTTGCTGTCATTCGCGTTGGGGGCGCTACCGAACTCGAGGTGAAAGAGAGAAAAGATCGCGTTGAAGATGCAATGTATGCAACAAGAGCTGCTGTTGCCGAAGGCATTGTTGCTGGCGGTGGTGTAGCCCTATTATATGCAATTAAAGCTCTTGATAACCTCAAGCCTAAAAACGATGAGCAACGTGTCGGAATCGAAATCATCCGTCGCGCTCTTCAAGCTCCAGCCCGTCAAATCGCAGTTAATGCGGGGGTTGATGGTTCTATCGTTATTGGAAAGCTTTTAGAGAGCAAAGATGTAAACTTTGGTTACGATGCTCAGACAGGGGAATATACAGACCTTGTAAAGGCAGGAATTGTTGATCCAACCAAAGTGGTACGTATTGCCCTTCAAGATGCAGCTTCTGTTGCAGGACTTTTGATAACAACCGAAGCTATGGTCGCAGAAAGGCCGGAGAAAAAAGAATCCGCTATGCCAAACATGGACGGTATGGGTGGCATGGGCGGAGGAATGGGCTTTTAAAAAAGTCTTATTCTTTCCTACCATTTGAGGGCCCTTTCAGGGGCCCTCTTTTTTATTAACCAGTTGTTAAACTTCTCTTGGTAGCCTTATGAAAGAATGAGTATACGAGGCTGTTTATGCGTCAACTGGCACTCTTAAGTTTATTTTTTTCCTGGGATGCTTTTGCAATAGCACCAGAGTGTCCTTTGTATCCAAATAAACATGTCTGTCTTCTCTCGGTCGAAGAGAACTATAAGAACTTCCTAGAATTCATTGATGAAGAATATCTTGATCCCAAAGAGGAGATAATCGAAGCTGCAAATGACATAAAGCACTTTGAAAGTCTTGCGTGCCATAAAACCTGTTTAAACTAGGGACTCAGACGCTTCGGCGAGACAAAAGGGCAGCAGAAAGAGTTCCTTCATCCAAATAATCGAGTTCTCCGCCAAGCGGAACGCCACGAGCCAAACTTGTAACCTGTAGAACCACCACTTCCTTTAGCCTTTCCGTAATATAATGACTTGTCGTTTGTCCTTCGACAGTTGCATTAAGAGCTAAAATCACTTCTTGAACCTTTTCCTTTTGACAGCGCTGAAGAAGGGAGGCCAAACGAATATCCTTTGGGCCTACTCCATCCAGTGCTGACAAAACGCCTCCTAAAACATGGTACTGGCCTTTAAAAGAAGCACTTCTCTCCAGAGCCCACAGATCAGCTACACTTTCAACCACACAAATCAAGGATTGATCTCGCCTAGAATCCTGACAAAGCCCGCAAGGATCTTGTGAATCGAGGTTTCCGCACCGGCTGCAATCCTTGACCTTGACCCCCGCCAGCTGCAACGACTCTGCTAAAGCAGGAAGGGTTGTTGTTCGATGTTGAAGCAAATGTAAAGCAATGCGCTTTCCTGAACGCGGTCCAAGCCCGGGGAGCTTCGAAAAAAGGTGAATAAGAGTTTTGAGCTCGTCGCTTATCATAGGAGATTCAGAGCTTCACCCCAGGAGGAAGCTTAAGCCCTCCTGTCATTTGTTTTAGCTCCTCCGCAGCTCTTTCTTCTGCCTTTTTTTGAGCATCTTGAAAAGCCGCAACCACAAGATCTTCAAGGACTTCTCCTTCTTGGGGATCTAAGAGACTGGAATCAATTTTAATCCCCTTAATATTACCTTTCCCATCAACTGTGGCTTTGACAACGCCGCCTCCCGAAGTCCCCTCAACAATGAGAATTGCGAGCTTTTCATCAACTTCAGTCATCTTAGCCTTAACCTTTTGCATTTGCTTCATCATATCGCCAATATTACCGAACATCGTTTCTCTCTTTCCTTAATGATCTTCCTTATGAATAAATGTTGCCCCAGGGAACGCCTCCATAACCGCTTTTACAAGAGGAGCTTCTAAAATTAACTGACGACGGTCCTCAAGAACTTGCTTTGCCTTTTCATGGAGTGTAGGTTGACCGATTTCATCAGAAATTGCAATCGTCCATAAATCTCCCAGCTTTGTTTTTAGTAGATCTTGTATTTGCTTTGGTAGCGTTTTTGGGGCCTTTTCAGAAAGGCGAAACGTGATATGAGGAGGAGAAAACTCAACTAAATGAACATCGTGCAAAAGGTGAGCCTCAAGCATCCCCTCACGTTGACATCCCACCCAATCCACGAAATCTTCAAAAGAGGGAAAAGAAGGTCTTGACTCAGTTAAGACTTTTTTTTTAAGAAAGTCCCTTCAAAGGCGCCTTCTAAAAGTTCGTTCAAAGACGGGAGAGGCGCAAGATGGGTCAGACGAATCACAGTAACCTCAAGGGCCTTCTGCGGGGAGGGGGCTCCCTTCATTTCTTCAAATCCTTTCAAAAGAATTTGCCAAACCCGCGTCAGGGTAGGAATGGAAAGAGATTGGGCAAGTTCGAGCCCATTCTGTCGTTTTTCAGCGGTGATGGTCATATTTTCTGCCAGGTCAGGGCTAATCTTAAGGCATTGAATCCAATGGGTTAAATCCAAAAGTTCCTCAAGAATTCGTGCTCCTTCAGCCCCCTCTCGATAAAGGAACCGTAATTTCTCAAGGGCTTCTTTAACCTTTCCTTCCATCATACTATGGAAAAGCTCTAAAAGGGCTCCTTGATCAGAGAGGCCCAACATTTCGCGGACTTTCTGTGTTGTGATATGGGAGGACCCATAGGTAATGGCTTGATCCAGCAAAGAGAGACCGTCACGCACAGATCCTTCTGCAGCTTTCGCTATTAATTTTAAGGCATCCTCTTCATATTCAACTTTTTCCCTCTCACACAAGACTTTGAAGTAGTCCCTTATCGTCGCGCTCTTAATGCGCTTGAGATCAAAGCGCACACAGCGAGATAAAATTGTTGCGGGAACCTTATGAATTTCAGTTGTGGCAAAGATGAATTTCACATGAGGTGGCGGTTCTTCAAGAGTTTTTAAAAGCGCATTAAAGGCGCTTTTCGAAAGCATATGGACTTCATCAATAATGTAGATCTTATACCGTGCCGAAATGGCTTTATATTGAGAGGCTTCAATAATTTCTCGAATATCATCAACGCCTGTTCGACTGGCCGCATCGATTTCAATAACGTCAAGAGAACGGTCTTGGGCAATGGACGTACACGACCCGCAAACACCACAAGGTTCAGGTGTTGGACCATTTTCGCAATTCAAGGAGCGGGCAATGATGCGAGCAGTTGTTGTTTTACCTGTACCGCGAATTCCTGTTAAAATAAAGGCATGGCCTAGGCGATTTCCTTCAAGACCCCTTCTTAAGGTCTCAACAAGAAAATCTTGCCCTATAACTTCATCGAGTTTGGACGGCCGATACTTACGTGCCAAAACCCGATATCCTTCAAAAGGAGAAGCTCTGGGATCCTCAGACACAAGTTTAAGAACTGATGTTGTCACGATTGTTGCTGTCCTTTACTGGTGAGGGGCTGGCGATATAGTGACCCGCAAGGATCTTACGACGGCTGCTTCCTTCCGGACCTGACCGAGTTGGCAAGACCTCACGTCCACAAACCAACCCCTCACCTTTCTTTATAGCAAATAAAGGTGGGGGGGAAGCAAGAAAAAAGAAACAGAAAACTAACCCCTGGAGCAAATTGCAAAACTATTTATAGTTGTGTCCATACGTGACGTCCAGGGGGTATGGGCTCGCTTCAAAGCAAACCTCGTATGGCTTTTTCTGTAAGCCCTGTTACAGAGGCTATAGTTTCAACATCAATCCCTTTGGAAAGCATATTTCTTGCCACTTTTTCAATTCCTTTCTCAAGACCCTTTTCCATACCTTCAATTCTTCCTTCTTCTCTTCCTTCTTCTCTTCCTTCTTCGCGTCCTTTCTCAAGGCCTTTTTCAAGGCCCTCATCGTATTTCTGAGCCATGGAGGCAATATATGCCCCTTCGTATTTCTCGGCTTGGTCATAGGTTAAA